>Ga0081473_152329_pt1 | contig 98710 bp, 104 predicted proteins | sample CisSprmetagenome_FD_70977 | JGI IMG/M metagenome (GOLD analysis project Ga0081473, IMG submission 70977) | Hypoxic/sulfidic aquatic microbial communities from Cistern Spring, Yellowstone National Park, USA v2 (version 2) | ecosystem: Environmental > Aquatic > Thermal springs > Hot (42-90C) >...
AAGACAAGATAGATACGTTGTGGACGAGCATAACCATAAGTTAATCCTTAAGGACTTTGAGCTCGAAATTGATTTCGAAGGCAGGTTAAGGTGGTACGGCAAACAGGGTAGGCTTGAAATATACTACGACGAAGCAAAGAACGCATGGTACGCTTCAATCCCTGTTGATGTAGGAGTTGAAATAACTAAAAAGGGAAATAAAAGCAAACATATTGTTCACGGTGAAAGAAAAAGCGTTCAAGTTGAATCGCCTAAAGGAAACAAAATGGCTTCAATTGACTTAGGCATCAACGTTTTGGCAAGCGTAATAATAGAAGAAAGAACTTGGTTGGTGTACAAAGGCATTAGGGCTAAGGAAGATTATTTCTACTTTGAGAAGAAAATAGCAGAAGTACAATCATTAGCAGACAAAACGAAAAATTTGGACGAATACAAAGCGTATGAAGAGCTATTAAAGGAGAAGAAAAGGTTACACGGGAAGTTAAAGAGAAGGCTTCGGCACTTATACAGGAACTTAGCTTCGCACTTAATAAAAGAGTTACATAAACAAGGCGTTTCAACTATATACTTAGGCTACCCTTTTGAGATAGCTCAGGAGAAGGGCAATAAATTTACTGTAAACGTTTGGTCTTATCGCAAGTTAATGGATACAATAGAACTAAAGGCTCAAGAATATGGCATGAAAGTGTTTGAAGTAGTTGAGTATAATACTTCAAAGTACTGTGCTTATCATGATGTAGAAGTCGAAAGAAAACCTTAGGGGAGTAGTTATTTGCCCTAAAGGACACAGACTTCATTCAGACCTTAACGGCTCATTGAACATTTTAAAGAAAGCAGTGAACGTAATTGTTTCAAAAATAAAAAAAGCCTTTGTCTTTCATAGTAGATCATAACAGAGTAGCACCCGTAAAGGGGTGTAACCCTTAAGACCTCAGGGAACCCTCGCCTCTTCAAGGGCAGGGAAGAGGTCAGATTGATAAATTTGAAATATTCCAAATATTAAATAAAAATTAAGTCTTTGCATTTAATCTTTCTGGGCTTATGTCACAATTCTTAATTTTAAACAAGATAAAAAATTATAAAAATCAAAAATAAATAGGCTGATGGGAATGCACACAATTCTGAGTGGGTTCAAATATGAGTAAGGGAATAAAGAAAATAAGTCCAAATTTAAAGCTAATAATTCTGATAGGTATAGTGAGTTTTTTCGCTGACATGACATACGAAAGCGCAAGAAGCATAATACCGCAATATTTTACATATGTGCTTGGGGGGTCCGTATTTGCCTTAGGCATTGTAATGGGTCTTGGAGACTTTTTGGGATATTCATTCAGATCCGTGTCAGGAAAGATTTCAGACAAAACAGGAAACTACTGGGGGATGATGTTTTTAGGTTATATAATAAATCTTTTTGCAGTACCATTACTTGCGCTAGCAAATAATTACATTATTGCGGCAATTTTAATCATTATGGAGAGGCTGGGTCGTGCAACAAGAATTCCGCCAAGGGATTATGTTATTTCAACGATGGGTTCTGAAAATAGGATAGGCTATTCATTTGCATTACAGAATTTGCTTGATCAAGCTGGTGCTGTAATAGGCCCCTTAATAATTTCCGCGATGCTTTTTTATAATTATGGTTTCAGGCATGCATTTCTATTTTTGACAATACCAGCAACTTTGAGCATTCTATTTCTATATACTTCATATAGATATTCAAAAAAGGAGAAAAACTTTGAAGCTCGAAAAAATATAGAAAAAGGAATTAAAAAAAGACATCTTATGTACTATGTTCTAGGAATAGGCTTGAGCGCAGCTGGAATCTATAATATCCCATTTATATTGGTTTCGGCTCAGGGATTTTTAGCACAGTATGAGGTAACATTGATATTCACGCTTGCTATGGCAGGTGAAGGTGTATTCGGATTTATCTTTGGCATAGCATACGATAAAATTGGAAAAGAGATAATAATTTTTGGTCCTATATTAGCAATATTAATCATTTCAATGGTTAGTTTTCACAATATTTTGTTTTACATGTTACTTGGTCTATTATTTGGTGCATTTACTGGGATCAACGATACAGTTGCAAGATCAATAGTAGGCAGTTATGTAGAGGAAAAACAAAGAGGATCCATATTCGGGATATTAAATACTTCTTATGGATATGGGTTATTAGTAGCTGACATCTTAGTAGGATATTTTTTCAAGCAAATTAGTATAATCATTACATATATTATCATTCTTCAAATTTCTTCGATCATTTTATTATTAAAATTCTTTAAAGAAGTAAACCATGAACAATATAATACAAAATTATAATGCTCTGTTGAATAATTCCTTTTTATTTTAGTTATACGCGAGGGTGCCGTTAACTTAAGCCTTAAGGTTCTTTTATTATGTGCTCAAGAAGAAATTGGTTCAGTGCAACATCAAAAATCAGCTTTCAGAACGGATTAAGTCAATTTTGTTGATTACATAAGGTAAACGGGTTATGAGCTTAAGTTAACGGAAGCGAGAACACAAAAGGAAAGAAATTTCGCTAGGAAAAAGTCATAACGAATAAGCTGATGCGTTAAGTTCAGCGATGAGCTTAGAAGCACTAGGTAGTTACTTAAATCTGAACAAAAAGGATAAAAACGGACCAGGTTTTAAATATAAATGCGGGCCGGTAGTTCAGGGGTAGAACGCTCCCGTGGCATGGGAGAGGTCGGGGGTTCGAGTCCCCCCCGGTCCATCGCGGGGGTCGCCTAGCCTGGTCAATGGCGCGAGGCTTAGAACCTCGTCCCGTTGGGGTGCGTGGGTTCAAATCCCACCCCCCGCAAGGGCCCGTGGCGCAGCCTGGATAGCGCGGCAGCCTCCTAAGCTGTAGGTCGTGGGTTCGAATCCCACCGGGCCCGTTAAATTTTTTTATTTTCTATTTTAAGGCTTCCACCATTCGAGCCCTATAAAGAGTGGCTTTTCTGAAACTATAGCAAAAATGTACTTTTTCTTTACGGATCTGGCCAACCTTCCTGCTAAAACTATTTCTGTTACAGAAAGAATTTTATCTTTTTTTATCACGTTTAAAATGTACGGAGCGTGTTCAAGTCCCGGACCCTTTCTGTAAACTGCAAAGTCTCCACCAAACTTTATTCCTGGCAGAACAACATAACCTTTGTCCCTTAGATAAGAGTAAACCGCATACTTTTCCTCCAAATTTTCATAACTTTTCTTAAAAAAATCCATGAGCTTTGCTGGCCCAATCTTTTTATCTCCATCATAAACCTCAAGTTGCTTTTTTTCTGAAAGATAAATGCTCTCTATTGGATCAAGCACCAACGGTTCTTTAAAAGGTCCCTTTGGTTTTTTTATGTTCATTGGTTTTCCAAAGAATCCTGAAAAATAGATAAAATTAGCTTGATCTATGTCCCAGATTATTACGTTTTTTTCAGATAAAATTCCTTTAGCTGGTTTTATCAAAGCCCTATCGAAATTATCATTATAGAATCTGAAATTGAAAGAACAAGGTCAGAAATTTCGTCGATTCTTTCCAGTATGTCTTTAATCATTATGTAAAGCTTTGCATCGCTTATGTTGTTAAACGCGTCAACAAGCGTTTGTCTGTATGTATTGTCTATGTCTTTTTCGATCGACTCTATCCCTGATAGCATTTCAACGACTTTTTCTGGGTTTATCTGTAACATTTTTACCATGTCGTTAAGCTTAATTATCATTTCGATCAACCTATCACTAAGTTTCGTTAATGTGTCGTTAAGCCCATACTTTGAATACTTTTCTGGAGCTAACTGCTTAAGCCTGAAAGCTGTACCCTCGATCAGGCCAAGAAGATCCTCAATTTGATACGCTGCTCTCATTATGTCTTCTTTGTTTATTATCATGCTTCCGAGCTCAGCAAGGCTTCTTGTAAGAGCCCTTCTGTAGCCGCTTACATCTTCTGTAGCGCTCTTTATCTTTAAGTAACTTTCATCAGCATTCCTGCTATCGCCGATCATCTTCGAAAGTTCCCTTATGGCATCTACTGATTTTCTACACTCATCAACAAGTACAGCAAGTATCTTCCTTTTTGCTTGAATTTCTGGTTCTCCAACATACAATTTTATTCTATAAACTTATTATTATTATAAAAATATAAACGTTTGTTAAATTTATACAAGCTATTACAATTTTTTAATCCTATTACAGCCCTTATTCACGTTCATAGAGGATAAAAGTTATAAGGACACAAAACATATATATAATGAAAAAAATGTTCATAAATCTCTCATTTTATTTTATTACCCTTCTAGGATTAGGGTATAACTACAGCGTCCTAGCTTTTCCTTTGATAATTTCTTTAGTAGGTTTGTTTTATGGAGGCTACATCGCTTATTGGGTTCTAAAACAGGACCCTGGAACCGAATACATGCAAAAAATAAGCTCCTTAATAGCTTCAGGTGCAAGGGCTTTCCTTTCAAGAGAATATAAAACTATACTTCCGGTTGGGACTTTGTTGGCTTTGTTCGTTGGGGCTGTTTACTTTTTTGGCTTTAACAGCCCGACGCTTGCTTTTATGGCTGTCATATCATTTGTGCTAGGGGCTTTGGGCAGCGGTCTTGCGGGTTATTTTGGAATGTACATAACTACTAGGAGCGCTTCGAGGACAGCCCAGGCAGCTAAGAAAAATGGTCTTGGAGGAGCATTAAGCGTCTCCTTCAGGGCTGGCAGCGTTATGGGAACTATTTTAGCAAGCATAGCTCTACTTGTAATATCAGTTTTGTTTTTGCTTTTTGTTCGGAACCAGCAGTGGGCTGAAGCTCTGATTCCAGTTGCTTTTGGAGCCAGCCTTATGAGTCTTTTCATAAGGGTTGCAGGAGGTATCTACACAAAGGCTGCAGACTGGGGAGCTGACATTGTAGGGAAGGTAGAAGAAAACATTCCTGAAGACGATCCAAGAAACCCGGGAACGATAGCGGACAACGTAGGAGATAACGTAGGAGACGTCGCAGGGATGTCCAGCGATGTTTATGAAAGCCTCGTAGTAGTGGTAACCGGTTCTATGTTCATAGCATCTGTTTTCGGTATGCAAGAGAAGTTTTATTTCTTACCTCTTATAATAGTTGCATCTGCGCTTTTAAGCACCATAGCTGGTTTGCAGGTTGTAAGAGGCAAAGCCGAAAATGCAGAAGATGTCATGAAGAAGCTTAACTTTTCGCTTTACTCTGTTACGGCAATTACAGCTATTTTAGTCCTTGGATTTCTTTATTATTTCTTTGGGCTTAACACGAGCTCTATAGCTCTTTGGATATGCGACCTGCTTGGAATGATAACAACCATAATGGCTTTACACATAACAGAGTACTATACGCATTATACTCACAGGCCTGTAAAGGATATTGCAAAGCAATCAGCTATCAGCCCATCCAACGTGATAGTTACTGGATACGCTTACGGGCTTATGAGCGCAGTTCCTGTGCTTTTAACAGTTTCAGCTGTACTTGGCATAAGCTTTTACCTTGGGTACTTTTTGATAGCTTATCCCACACCTGTAACAGCAGGTATATACGGCACGGCAGTTGCATCTACAGGGCTTCTTTCTATGGCAGGAATAGTAATAACTTTAGATTCTTTTGGCCCTGTTTCTGATAATGCTTCAGGACTCGCCGAAATGGCAGGTTTGGCTGAAGATGTAAAAAAGCATACTGATGTTCTGGATGCTATAGGTAACACTACAAAGGCAACAACAAAAGGTTATGCAATCGCCTCTGCAGGGCTTGCCGCTATAGTCCTTTTTATAGGGTTTGTTTATGAAGTAGTCAAGAGATCTTACGTTGGCTTACCAGTAACTAAAATAATTGATCTTGCGTTTTCAAGCACTTCAGTGCTAAACCCTGATCTTATAATAGGGGCTTTTCTTGGAGCTGTATTGGTTTACACCTTCAGCAGCAGAACATTGGGCTCAGTGAGCAAAACAGCTATGGAGCTAGTGCAAGAAATAAGGAGGCAGTTCAGAGAAATACCCGGAATACTAGAGGGAAAATCAAGCCCTGAATACGAAAAGGCTATAGACATAGTTACAAGACACGCGCTTGCAGAGTTCATGTTTCCAGGATTACTTGCAGTAATACTGCCGATAGTTGTTGGAGTATTCCTTGGATGGGTTACGCTTGTAGGGCTTATACTCGGAACTATCATAGTAGGCTTTCCAAGAGCTCTTCTCATGGCTAACGCAGGAGGCGCGTGGGACAATGCAAAGAAATTCATCGAAGCTAATGGTGATCCTTCTCTTGGTAGTAAGGGAAGCCTTGCACACAAGAACGCTGTAGTTGGTGATGTAGTTGGCGACCCATTTAAGGACACAACAGGACCTTCACTTAACCCATTGATAAAAGTTGTAAATACTGTTTCAGTGGTTTTTGCTTCAGCTATAGTCATCCTCGACAAGCTTTTAGGGACTTACTCTTTATCTATGTCGCTTTATCTAACAGCAGCTATAAGCCATCTGCTTTTTTTAATTTTATGATTTATTTTCTAATGTTTTTTCAAATTTTATTAACCTTCTTTATTAAACCCATTGTATGATTGTTGCAGTTGGCACATCTAACGCAATAAAAGTTGAAGCTACGCTTGAAGCTTTCCGAACATTTTTCGAAGACGTAAACGTTAAAGGCGTAGAAGTAGATCCTGAAGTGCCGCCCCAGCCCTTTAACGAGATGCTTTTTATAGGAGCAAAGAACAGAGCCTTAAAGTCAATAAACCTTGTTCCTGGTGCTGAGTATGGTGTAGGAATAGAGGGTGGAGCCCTTGAGCTTTATAGCTATAGGTTCATAACTACAGCTGTATGCATAGTAAGGAAAGACGGCTTGATTTCATTCGGAATGACCGGCAGCTTCCCTGTGCCTGATAGCGTTTGGATGAGAATTAAAAATGGAGAAGAACTAGGGGATGTCATTGACGAAATAACTGGCATGAAAGGCCTGAAAAAAGGATTAGGTGCTATAGGTATATACACAAAAGGAAAAGTAACGAGAAAAGACTATTTAAAGGAAGGAATCGTAATGGCGCTTGTCAGGTTTATAGCAGGTGAAAATTGGCGTTAACAAAAACATTTTCAGAAAAATAAATATAATAAAGATAGAAACATCTGAACGTGTCTTATGAAGTTGCGATAAAAGAGCTTGTTCAAAGGATTCGTGAAAATGATAGCTTAAAAGATCTTGAAAAAATGAAGATAGAAGTGGCGAAAAAGTATCACTTGGATAGGGTGCCAAAAAACTCTGACATAATAAGGTTTGCTAAGATCGAAGGTTTAAACCTTAACCTTGTTGTTAAACCAACGCGAGCAATTTCTGGAGTAACTGTAATTGCTGTAATGTCAAAACCTTTTCCATGTCCTCCCCAGGCCCAGTGCATATACTGTCCAGGCGGAGTTGAATATGGGACGCCTAAATCTTATACCGGTTTTGAACCCGCTTCAGCTAGAGGTAAGCAGTTTAACTACGATCCTTTTCAGCAAGTTTATCACAGGCTAGAACATCTTGAAAGCCTCGGGCACACTACAACTAAAAACGAAATAATAATAATGGGGGGAACGTTTTTAAGCTATCCGCAAGATTATCAAGAATGGTTTGTCAAGAACATCTACGATGCTTTGAACGGCAGGATAAGCGCGACTCTTGAAGAAGCTATAGAAGAAAACGAGAAAGCAAATCACAGGTGCGTAGGGCTTACAATAGAAACGAGGCCAGATTTTTGCAAGGAGGAGCACGTTGATATGATGTTAAGGTATGGCGGGACAAGGGTAGAAATTGGTGTCCAGACCCTTGACGATTCTCTTCTTAAAAAGACTCACCGCGGACATACTGTTGCTGATACTATTGAGGCTTTCAGGATAGCCAAAGATGCTGGGTTTAAAGTAGTAGCGCATATGATGCCCGGCTACCCTGGTTCTGACAGGGAAAAAGACCTAGAATCTTTCAGGAAACTTTTCTACGATGAGAGGTTTAAACCTGATATGGTAAAGATCTACCCTACGCTGGTTGTAGAGGGCACTTTGCTAGAAAAGATTTACAAGAAAAACCTTTACAGGCCTCTAACCAACGAAGAGGCTGCTGAGCTCATAGCTGATGTTCTAGAGATTACGCCTCCTTGGGTAAGGGTTATGAGGATACAGAGGGATATACCTGCTTTCAAGATAATCGCAGGCCCTACTGCCGGTAACCTAAGAGAGCTTGCGGTCAAAATACTTCAAGAAAGGGGGAAAAAATGTATGGAAATAAGGTGCAGAGAAGTAGGGCACAGAAAAATACCAGAAGAAAAGCTATCAGAGTTCATGATCAAAAGCATTGTTTACGAAGCTTCAGAAGGAAAAGAACACTTTATTTCTTTTGAAGATGATGAAGGACATCTTGCAGGATACTTAAGGCTTAGGATTCCATCAAAAAAGGTTCACAGAAACGAATTAAAGGGTGCAGCTATAGTAAGAGAACTCAAGGTTGTTGGGAAAGTTATACCTATTTATGAAAAGGGCTCAGGCTGGCAGCACAAAGGAATAGGTAGAACGCTTTTAAGTGAAGCTGAAAGAATAGCAAAGGAAGAATACGGGCTTGAAAAAATAGCAGTAATAAGCGGTGTTGGGGTAAGGGAGTACTACATGAAGCTAGGATACTTTAAAGATGGACCATACGTCTCAAAAAAGCTTTAAGATTTCTGTAAGGCTTTTAGCTTTTCTAACATCAATATCGTCATAAAAACCGTTCCTGTCAAGAAGTATTGGCTCAAGTCCTGCTTTAGCAGCACCTAAGTAATCTACCTCAAAAAGGTCGCCGACATAATAGCCAGTTTCTCCCGCAATCCTTATACCCTCTTTAAATATTTCTGGATCAGGTTTTACTTTACCAAAGCTATAAGAGGCTACCAATCCGTTCAGGTACTCTGATATCCCAGTGTTCTTGATGATTTCGTTTACCTTTTTACTCGCGTTGGTTATTACTATGATTTTATAACCTTTGTTTTTCATAAAAGTCAAAAAAGGTATCGTATCATGGTATAAAGTGTAAAAGGAGGAAGAAAACTTTAAAGATAACAACTCTTGCATAGTAGATGGATCAACCTTCATGTTCATGATCTTTAAAATTTCTTCAACGTCTATGACCGGGTTTCCTTCTACAATAGGGAGGTTGCTTTTGCCCAAGTACTTTGATACAGCTCTGTAGACATTCTTGAGTTCAACATCGTAGCCGTTTTTTAAAAGAATATAATAAATGGGTTCGTGATACGTAGGCCTAATATCAACTAACGTCCCGCCAAGATCTAAAAAAATCGTGCTCATTTAAAAAGATAAAAAAAATTAGCTTTTTAAACTTTGCTTACAGATGGGCTCCAATAGCTCCACGCAATTACAACTGCCAGCGCTAAGAATGAAGTTGCTAATCCTACAAGCCCAGCTGCAACTATCTGACTGTTCCCAAATATTCTCGATAAGTAAGCTATCAGGTAAGCCAAAGCGTTTGTCTCTGCGAGAAGAAGATAACCTAAAAACCCAACTACGTATCCTATAAGCCATATACCGAACAGCACGGCAACTCTTCCCATTTTTACTTTCACCTAACACAGAAGTTTGTTACTACTTAATTAATCAGATATGGCTAATTTTTTAGACAATTTCGTCAATAATCTATGTACATGACCTCTTTTAACAAATTTTAGATTTAATATATTATTAAAAACAAAGTTCATCTTGCTTCAGAACAACCTAGGAAATGTTAAAATATTAAGTTTAGCAATAATAAAAGATATGGTAAAACTATATGATCTTTCTCAACCGCTGAACGCAGACTTTCCTTTCTGGCCTCTATACCCTCCTTTTGAAGTTAAGTACATAAAAAGGAAGTCAGAGCACGGAGTTAACGCGCAATATATAATGACTTCAAACCATATAGGCACGCACCTTGATGCTCCAAGACACTTTATAACTAACGGAAAGACTATTGACCAAATACCGCTTGAACAGCTTTATGGAACAGGAATAGTTGTCGATGTTACAGAAGCTGGAGAACTGGGACTCATAACGCCAGAAATGGTTGAATCAAAGATAGAAGTAAAAGAAAGAGATATAATAGTTTTCTACACAGGATGGGTCAAGTACGCATGGTACCAGCCAACCGCTGACGAAGAAAAGTACACCCTTTTGCATCCTGGTATGGGAAGGGATATGGTAGAATGGATGATCAAAAAGAAGATAAAGTGGTTTGGTGTTGACACTCCTTCACCAGACCATCCGATGAACCTCCCTCTAGGAAGGTTTTTACCAAGAGCTTCTGACAAAATTAGGAGGCTTTCAGAGCAAAAGTTTGGAGGTCCTGAAGCTATAAAGAAGCTTTTCCCTGAGGAAGATTATCAGCTTATGCACAACGCTCTTTTCCCATACGATATTGTTCACGTAGAACATATTGGGGGGCAGATTGAAGAGCTGCTGCACGGCAGGAAAGCAATAAGGACAACTCTTGGGGCATTCCCGTGGCTGTTTAAAGGCGGAGAAGCTGCTTTCTGCAGGGTAGTCGCTTTCGTAGAAGAATAAAATTTTATTTTTGTTTTTATTTTTATGCTGGAACAAAATAATAACCGTTTATTTCTTTGCCGTCTTTTACTCTAAGCTTTCCGTACTGTGGTTTTAGTTTCATGCCAACCTGAGGTTTATCTGTCATTATCTGTCCAAACATCTTGGCTCCATTGTTAAATTCCACTATTCCCAGTACGAGCGGAAATCTTTCGATCCCAGCAGGAACAACGTAAAGCACAGTGTAAGTTATGAGTTTGGCTTCATCACCAAGCTCAGTTTCGTTAAAGCTTGTGGATCCACAGTTTATACAGACCTTCCTTTTGTACGTATAGACTTTTCCGCATTTATTACATACATACCCCTTCATGTTTCAGTACCTCCTGTAAACTATGCTTACAGCGTTTGAACCAAATCCTCCCATGTTTACTGTAAAGCCTATGCTTGCATCCTTTACCTGTCTTTGATCAGCTAATCCTTGTAACTGCCAGGTTATTTCAGTAGCCTGAGCAAGCCCAGTTGCTCCTAGAGGGTGACCCCTTGCTTTAAGCCCACCTGATGTGTTTATTGGCTTTTCTCCATTTATTTTTGTAACGCCGTTCTGTAAAGCAAGCTTGCCTTCACCTTTCTTAAAGAATCCGATTTCTTCGCTTATAGCTATTTCCAGAACAGTAAAGGCATCGTGAACCTCAGCGACGTTTATTTCTTCAGGTTTTATTCCGGACATCCTGTAAGCCTTTTCAGCTGAAAGCCTAACAGCTTTCAGTTCCGTAGGATCATCCCTGTCCTGGAGCGCCAGGGCATCAGTTGATTCCCCGATTCCCTCTAAAATTACTGGTTTCTTTGTATAAGACAGAGCTGTATCCAGATCAGCCAAGAGCAGCGCTGCTCCTCCATCAGTAATCGGGGACATATCATAAAGCCTTAGGGGTTCTGAGACATAAGGGTTAAAAGATTCGCTTCCGGGACCTATAAGCTGCTCGAGAGTTACTTCCTTTTTAAACTGAGCAAAAGGGTTCTTCATAGCGTTTGAATGGTTCTTTACAGCTACCATTGCGAGATGTTCAGGCTTAACGTCATACTTCTGCATGTAAAGCCTTGCAAACAGGGCTCCTAACGAAGGCATTGTTGCTCCTGAAGGGTATTCAACCTCAGGGTGAGACATCATTGAAACAAGATCGGTAACTACATCTGTTGGGGCAGTCCTCATCTTTTCAGCTCCTGCAACAAGCACCATGTTTGAGTTACCTGAGGATATTTCCATGAAAGCATACCTTATAGCAGAAGCTCCGCTTGCTGGTCCGTTTTCAATTCTTTCAGCTACAACGTTCTTTAAGCCAATATAATCAGCTAGCGCAGTTGCAACAGCTGTCTGCCTTGAGCTTATCTCTCCCAGTAGGTTGCTAACATAAACAGATGTTATGCTGCTCCTTTCTACCTTAAATTCCTCGATAAGGCTCTCTGAAGGTTCTACGAGCAGATCCATAAGCGTCTTGTCTATCAGGTTTCCGAACTTTGTCATCTTTGCGCCTATTATCGCTACTTTTCTTCCCATAAGCTTCTATTAAAATCCTTGATAATTTAAATTTATAACCTTGCGTAAAAGGCACGAAATTCCCCTTCCATTAAAGAAGATCACTGGACTTCTAAAATCTTGATCGCATCTGTTACGCCCTGCTTTAAGCTCCTGGTCACGATTACCTTTTCTCCGGCTTTCAGAAACTTTAAACCTTTTAAATCTTGAACCACCTGTTGATCGTTCTTTATTGAGCTGAGCAAAACAGGCACAACTCCATATGTCAGCTGTAGCTTTTTAAAGACGAATTCGCTTTCACACGCGGCCAATATTTCGCTCTTCGGCCTGAACCTGGCAAGCCTCATGGGGGTTTTTCCTGTAGTCGTTATTGCAACGAGCTTCGCATCTATGAGCTCGCTCATCATAACTACGCCTTCAGCAAACTTATCGTAAATGTCAAGGCTTTTGCCTTTTACTCTTAGATTCTGGTTTCTTTCAGCTTCAGAAGCTATATCTTTTAACCACCTTATTACGTCAACGGGATGCTTTCCGACAGCTGTTTCCCCTGAAACCATAAGGCTATCCGCGCCCATGGTAACCGCGGTATAGACATCAGTTACTTCAGCTCTTGTTGGTATTGGGTTTACCGTCATGCTATCAAGAAGCTGTGTTGCAACGATAGAAGGTTTACCGTGGTTAAGGGCAACTTCTATTAAATATCTTTGAATTTCTGGGATCTTTACCAGAGGAAAATGAGAACCAAGATCTCCCCTCGCAACTAGTATGTAATCTGATACTTCTACTATCTCCTTTATGTTGTTAACCCCAGATATCGTTTCTATCTTTGAAATAGTAAATACGTTGCCGCCAGCGGATTCTACTATTTCTTTAACTTTCAAAACGTCTTCTTTATTCTTTATAAATGATATAGCAATACCTTCTATTCCTGACTTTATCGCAAACTGGATATCGCTTATGTCCTTTTCAGTTGGAGCTTTTAACGGATACTCTTTGCCTTGTATTGCTATCGTCTTTCTAGAACCGATAACCCCTTCAGTCATAAACCTAACTTTTAACTTTCTCCCGTTCTTTTCTTTGACTTTTGCCCAAAACCTGCCTCCATCTATTATAATAGTATCTCCGGGTTCAACAAGGTTGTAGAAAACGTCTTCATTGACTATAATTCCTTCGTTCTCCGAAATAACGTAATCGTTCTCTCTGTTAACTTCTATATCGTTGAAGTCGCCAAGCCTTACAGTTGGCCCTTGAAGGTCTGCTATAATTGGAACTCTGCTGTTTGCAATCTTTTCGGCAGACCTTATTAGCTCAACTATCTGTGATGCCTGTTCGTGAGAGCTGTGAGAAAAGTTTATCCTGAATGCGTTGACGCCTTCCTTAAGCATTTCAACAATAACATTCTGATTCATTGTAGCAGGTCCTATCGTGGCTATGATCTTTGTCTTCCTGCTGAGAACATTTTCCATACGTTCAATTTAATTTTTATGTTATAAAAACGTTTAAGGTTAAAGCTCAATAATAGAATGAATAATAGTTGCCGTCAGAAGTAACCACTTTTATTATGTTAGAGCCCTGAACAAAGTAATTTGAAAGGTCAACCTGTTGACCCGGCATCAAAGTTATAGAAACGCTAAAGTATTTTGGAGGGTTCGAGTTGTCCCAAATTCGTATTATAGTTATTGGATAAGAGCCGACATTTACAACTATTACGTGAGGAACAATAGCTTGAAGTATAGCTTCCCTGATTATAGTGTTCTGTGAAGCTACAACCTTAACGTCAAGAGAGCCATTGATTGCAACGCTTGTAGGAATGTTGATGTAAATACGTTCCTCTTGTTCAGGTTTAAAGTTGTATGTTTTTGTAATACCTGAAAATGAAATGTTAACTGTATCCGATGAAGATGTATTAGGATTATAAATGTCTATGCAGAGGCTCATGTTTTTCGAAGCTGGAAGTATATTTTTGTAAATAAAAGTGGCGCTTGTGCCTTGCCAGTTTATTAAATAGAAATCTGTTGCATTTGGATAGTACGTGGTATAGTTTGTCAACGGCAATGAAAGAGAAGCTGTTACAGCTATCTTTGAAAAGATAAAATTCTTCATTGTGCTTTGAATGTATTTAGTTCCTATTAGCGTAGTTAGAATATAACCAAAGAGCACTTTTGGCATATAACCATTAGGAGGCGATGCCCTTACCAGAACCCAATAGAAAGGTCCCAAGGTTAAGGATGAAGATGCTGAGGGTTTTGGATTATAACAATAAAAGTAAATAGGTTGAGAAAATCTTGAAAGTTGGGAATCTGTTATTTCATTTTCATTAGAATAATTTTGAAAGCCATATATGTTATTGTTTATCAGTTCTAAAAGCCAATCATATTTTCCTGGACTGTATTTAGGAATACTTGTTTTGTTTGCTTCTAAAGTGACTTTATTGTTACCCGGAGATGTACTGCTAAATATTATATAACTATTAGACCCAGGATATCCCAATCCGAAAGTTTCTTGTTGCCCTGAACTCGATGATGTTATAATGATGTTTCCTAAAGCTTCAACCGAATAATCGTCTCCAAAATTATTTGTAGAATACAAGTAAGCGACTTGTCCACTATAACAAGTAATTGTCAACCCATGGTTTACAATTATATTTCCATTTCCTCCTTCTTTCCATTTACTGCTGTTTAATGAAGTAAAATTATCATAAAAGATAAAGACGTTTTGCCCATTGTCGTATTCTCCGTATATGGGTGAAAGTTGCGGCGCTTCGCCTACTTTTCCAGTATAAAGCCTGTAAAAATTTGTATTCCACGCTCCGATCATCATCTTTATGGTTAACCATGAATCTGCAGGTATCCCGTTCTGTAACTTTATCCACCATATAAAATCTCCGTGACTATCTTTTCCCTGAAACCAGCTTGGTATTAAACTTCCGTTTAGATATTCGAAAGCTACATTGGAGCCGTTTGGATTTACAAGCTGAGCTATCTGGTTTGTGCTCGTCAAGTTAATCATTTGCTGAAACGGAGCAGGTGTTGGAAAGTTCTGCATGTTGAATATAGTTAAAATGATATAATTTTCGGCGTTGACTACAGAGCCAGCAGCATAATTTGCGATCTGTGAAGCGTTAAGCTTTAGCTGGACTAGGCCGTTCACTATAAAGCCTGATGATAGAGGAATGTTAAGCTGGAAAGGTCCAGGGGGCAATACATATCCTTCTATAAGCACATAATCTCCAGTAGAGTTTTTGGCGTATACAAAAAGGTTTGTAGCGTTAAGGTTTCGTGAATATCCGTAAAGATCTAAGACATAGCTCTTAGCCTTTATAGGCACAGTTATGTTTATCTGCGCTGTACTTACGTTTAAAGTTACAGGAGCTATACCGTCAAGCTTATAAAGGTATGGTGAGCTACCTAAAGAATTAGTTGAAGATACGTTAAACTGAACGTTCTGTGCTTGTACGCTGTAATTTTCTACAAGAATTTGAGCTTGCGCTATATGCTCTTGCTGAATTTTCTGATTTTCAAGATAAGCAAAGTTTGAGAAATCATAATACATATAGTAGAATGTAGCAAAAGCCATAACAAGTATTATAATGAAGAAGAGGGCCCCTATGATTTCAGCCTGTCCCTTTTTCTTCATACTTTGCTCACCGCGGTATTACCATCAGATGCAACAACCTTTACTGTATAAACGCTTCCTTTGGCTAGCTGCAACCCGTTCACTGTAATCTTTGATAAACCTGAAGGAGGCACCATAACGTTGCATTTATAATTATAGCTGTAAGTTGAGTTATATACCATTACGCTGATAATCTGTACCCCGGTTTGACCGTAATTTCCTACCCAGACAGTCAAAGTGTTAGAAGAATTTTCGTATGTATATTCAATGTTAAAATTATCAAGTAGCATTTGGGTTTTTGTGAAAAATATTGAATTAAAACCCGTTTGTTGCGAAGTAAAAAGCGACATTCCCCATGAAAGTATGACTATGCCAAAGATAACCGTTATAACGATCACTATCAGGCTTCCTATTATTGTAGACTGCGATTTATCCTTACGCATTTGTTAATTTTTACACAATTCAAAGATAAAAACGTTTTTAATGTAGAAGCAAAAATGCAAAAAGCTTTTAGCTGAGTCTTTTAAAAAATAGACAGAAATATGTTTGTAGAAGTTAAGATAACCAACGTTGGGGTCCTAGATGAGAGCGGAACTGAGGGCTTCATAGAGTTCACTGCTGAGGACGGAAGGAAAGTTGTGATGGGATCTTTCAGCGGCGAAGTGTCATACCACATAATAAGGTTCATGCAGGGTGACAGAAAATCTTTGCCGACGGTATACAACTTGATAGAAGAGCTCGCAAATTCCCAAGGTCTGGAGCTTGAGAAAGTTGAAATTTATGCGCGTGGAAACGTCTTTAGAGCTAACATTTATTTTATAGGTAGAAACGGGAAAAGTCTTGTTCTTGAAAATTACAGAGCCTCTGACGCTGTAGCATTAGCTACTTTTTATAACATGCCGATTTATATGGATGAATCTTTGCTTTCTCAGTGAACGTCTTCTTTTGCTAAAGCAAGCTCTTTTATCCTTAAATCTCCTCCGATTTCTTTTATGTATTCATAAACTGGATCAGGTACCAGGTCTTTCCAAGGCTCACCTTTTATTATCCTTTCGCGTATTTTTGTAGCCATAAGTTCTTCCCTCTTATATAATGGAACTGGTATAACCTTAAGCCCGGCTTCTTCCCCAAGTATCTTGACGAGCCTGTTGTTTGAAAATATATAGTCAAATCGTGGTAAATAAGATATAAGGTTTCTGACCCACAGGTTGTGATTTTCTATGTCATCCATGTGAGTTATAAGAATAGGCTTCTTGTAATCTTTAGTCTTTAGATACCTTAGTATCATTTCATACCTTTCGCCTGCTGTAAAAGGGTTTTCAAGCTCGTGATTTTTTTGCGCGCTACCTATTACGATAACCAGTTCATCTGAGTTTTCTAAAGCAAACTTTATCGCTTCACTATGACCGTAATGAAAAGGTTGAAACCTACCTATAAAGACTCCTCTTACCATGCTTAAAAAATATCAAAAATCAAAATATTAATATTATCATTATAATTTTCAGAAGCCTTGTTTTTATAAAACATTTTTCCACAAGACATAGTAACGTAAAATCAAAAACGTTTTGTTCTGCTGTATTGAATAATTCTTTTTTATCTTAACCAATAGGCTTTAATCGATCATGCCATTAGCATTACGTTTTTAGCTGACCATTGCATCATATGCCCAAACTTTTTGCATAGCTTCCGCTAGCAAACCAATTATACTTCTTGCCCTAAGGTCTTCTCCAAACTTTCTCTTTATAGATGATAATATTCCCTCTATAGCCCACCTAAGGCCATATTTAACCTTCTTTGCCCATTTTTTATAGCCTAGCTTCATGTACTCCCTAACTTCCTGTCTTCTTCTCCTTTCTTTACAACGATAAGTTGTAGCGTTCTTATCTTTATAGCTGATTCTGCATCGCCAATTGCATTGAATATTTCGTTAGTGTCGTATGCGCCATCGCCGTAGAACTTTTTCAGCTTTATCCCTTTCTCTTTTAACAGCTTTATGTGCTTCACAGCTACCTTTGGCTCAGATACTTCGCCGATCTTAGCGTCAACAGCAATCAGCTTCTTTGACTTTATCTCAGCAGTTATTATTACCTTAACGTACTTTCTCCTTAAATTTCCGTAAACAAAAGTCCTATCCTAAGCGTTGCCAGTCTTAAACCCAGTTCCGTCTTAGCCAGCTTCAACATCGTAAGTTGGTAGCTTTATTTCAGGCTCATGTCATGTACTCTTTGCCATATTGTTGTATAATCATCATGGTAAGGTATCAAGCATCTTTCAAGTCCCCTTTAATTAACACTGATGCTATAAAGCTTGGATTTTAATGAAAGATTCAGGGAATTCATAAGGCCTACCTTTCTTGCCCTCATTCATCTTATCTAATTCTTCATACCAGTTTTCAAACATATCTATTGGCAGCAAAAACTCACTCTTACAAGCTCTTCATTGTAACTCTTCCAGTTCCTTTTGTCGATAAACTAATTGCCCATCATTTTATTATTGCGACTATCTTTACCTTTGATTCAGCTATAGCCTTAGTGGATTTGATAAGGTAACGTTGTGCCTTTCAGACAATATCCTATATGCCCAGTACCATGTTGAAGAGCTCTCTATTACTATGTACGATCCAAGTGGTATCGAGTCTGAAAAGTTCCTTAGGCTATTAGCAGACTTTATTTTTACTTCATTTAGCACAGTGCCATTTTCATCCATTACAGTTGCATTTATAGTTGCCTTATGAAGATCCAATCCAACGTACATGTGTTTTATGTCAACTGATTTCCTAATATCCTTAATCCTGCTCACATATTACTAGTTCACAAACGTTTATAACTCTCGAAACTAGTTAAGTTTGAGGGAAATAAATGTTTAAAATTGCAGTAACAGGTTGGGAAAAGCTTGATAAAGAAATATTAAGAATGAAAGGAAGCAACCAAGTTAGCGTGTTGCTTTCACTCGAAGTTGTACCTGCTCAAGAAAATATTGATCTACAAAAAGAGCTTAAAAACGCATCCTCGAGCATTGTAGATGTATGCGAGTTTGAGATAGACATTCATGAAGACCATGGAGCATTGAACTGTCAAAAGCTGTTAGAAGACGGTTTTTCTGATATGCTGAAAGACGTAATAAACAGGATCAATTCACTGGGCACTTTGTTTGTGGCTGGCTTTCAGGCAGAAATTTACCGTGAGCAGGATCTCATAGTGATAATGTTTGGAGACAGCTATAACGCGACTGCTATCTATCCTCATGAGAGCGGTAAAAAACTTGAAGTCATGCAACTTGAGTTTACTATATAAAAGGTTTACAAAATGAACGAAAGCCTCACCTCTTCTAGAGGCGGGGAGGATGTCAGAAAAAATTCTGTCGCGTCCAAAAAACCTTTAATCGTTATGACTAACAAGTTATAATGTGATCATAAAGTCTAGTCTAGAAATTAATACAACAGAAAGGAAAAATGGTCTATTAACTCACAATCACGTCCCTTATAATCGATAATGAAATTTGAGAATTAGGAAAATTAGTACGTTTGATTAACTTGCTTTACTAAGGAAAAACCGCTCATAAAACTGTTAAGATGGCAAACCAAATAAAAGCGGACAAAAGTTTTGATTTATTGTAAATTGAGTGTAGAAAGCAAAAACTGATTTTATATAAACCTAAAAAATAAAGGCGATCCAATTTATGAAAATTTTTATAAATTTTCAAAAGAAAGTAAAACGTTTATTAATAAATAATTTTAAAGCTATGCAGGTGAGCAAAATGGAAATTAAGAGAAAGTCTATAATGCTTCCAGGTCCCGTTGACGTCCCCGATGAAGTTTTGATGTCTATGAGCAAGCCCGTTATAAACCACAGGGGTGAAGAATTTCATCAGCTTATGTCAAAAATAGAAAAGATAAGCAAAGATCTTTTTAAGACCAAATACAACGTAATAATTCTCTCATCTTCTGGTACTGGTGGTGCTGAATCAGCCGTTATGAACATCATAAGACCCGGCGACAAAGCAATAGTGCCAGTATTTGGGGAGTTCAGCGGCCGATTGGCGCAACAAATAGAAGCGGCCAGAGGCAAAGTTATTAGGGTTAATGCGCCTCTTGGGACAGCTCCTTCTATTGAGCAGATCGAAAAGGCAGTTTCTGAAAACAAAGATGCAAAAGCCATATACCTTGTTTATAACGATACTTCGCCAGGAACTACTTACAGATATGCAAAAGAATTAGGAGAAATAGCTGAAAAGTATGGTATGTTTTACGTGATAGATGCTATATCCGTATTTGGAGGAGACGTTCTTCCGATGGATGAGTGGCATGCTGACGTCGTGATAGCAGGAAGTCAAAAATGCCTCTTCACACCGCCTGGTTTGGCCTTGGTTGGTGTAAGTGACGATGTAATTAACTATGTAAGGAAGGACCCACCATACACTACCTACTTTAACTATGCATCATACGTGGATTTCCTTGCAAAATATGAGACGCCGTTTACTCCAGCTCTTCCATTATTTTACGCTCTAGAAACTGCGTTAGAGAAAATAGCAAGCGTAGGACTGGAAAGGACAATCGAAAAACACAAAATAGGAGCTCAGGCTTATTATAGCGCGTTTGAAACAATGGGGCTTCAACCATTTGTGGAGGAAAGATTCAGATCAAACGTCGTAATATCTATAAAGTATCCACAAGGAGTCGATGACATAAAGTTCAGAAAATACCTTGAAAATAATTATAATATTGTTATAACAGGGGGCTTTGGCGAGCTCAAAGGAAAAATATTCAGAATAGGCAACATGGGTATCATAGAACGCTCCAAGATTCTGCCCACCATCATAGCTGTAGGTTATTCAATGAGAGCGCAAGGCATAAATGTTAATGTTGAAAAAGCTATAGAGGTTGCAGAGGAAAAATTAAAGGGGTTAGATAATGTTTGAACCAAAATGCGTTGATATTAATAAACTATACAACTAAGATAAAAGAAACTGGAGAAGTAATAGAGACAACGATAGAAGAAGTAGCAAAGGCTAACAAAATCTATAAAGAAGGAGCAAAGTACGAACCAAAGCTCATAGCTCTTGGCAAGGGCTGGATACTTAAAGCGCTAGAGGAAGAAATTCAAAAGCTTAACGTAGGAGATAAAGCTACGATTGAAGTACCTCCTGAAAAAGCATTTGGTAATCGTGATCCTTCAAAGATAAAAGTTATACCTCTGAGAAAATTCGGGGAAAAAGCAAAGGACGTACGAGTTGGTGATCAGGTTGAATATAACGGACAGATCGGAACAGTAATTTCCATCAACAGCGGTAGGGTTCAGATTGATTTTAACGATAAGCTAGCTGGCAAAACTTTAATATATGAAATCGAAATAGTTAAGGAAATAACTGATATAAACGAAAAAATAGAAAGGCTAATTAAGAGAATGATGGATATTCAGAACCCTGTATATAAGGTCGATCAGGGTAAAGTGAGGATTGAAGTTCCTGAACAGTATTTTCTTATGGATGGTCTTCAGTACATAAAGCGAGCAATAGCTAACGATATTCTTGATGTAATTCCTGGGATAAGCCAGGTAGAGTTTGCAGAAATATATACTAAAAAACAATGAAAATACTTTTTAAAGGAAAGTATTTATTAACTGATTATTTAAGCGAACCTTTAAAAGATTTTTCAGTTCTTGTTGAAGATAAAAAAATAATTAAAATAGGAAAAACAGAGGAGCTAAGGTCAGAAGCAGAAGAAGTCTACGACCTTGGTAACGTTTTGGTAGCGCCTTCTTTTGCAAACACGCATTCTCATGTTGGAATGGTAGCCTTAAGGGGCATAGGAGAAAATAAAACCCTTTATGATTGGTTGAAAGAAGTTTGGAAAATAGAGTCTAAACTTGACTACGAACTTCTTTACTACGCGAACGTTTTAGGCCTTGGAGAAATGATAAGTTCAGGCGTTACAGCAGTCCTTGATTTTTATGATATACCGCCAATGGTAAGGGCCGTTAAGGCGATAGGTTTACCTGTTAAGGTAAAGCTTGGGCTGGCTTTTATGGATAAGGTTCCCTATATGGAAGAAGAAAGTTGGAAAAGGCTCAAAAACATAAAAAACATCTCAGCTGAGCTTTTTAATGAGGGCTTTGAAGTGTTTATTTCGCCTCATTCACTCTATGCGGTAAGTGAAGAAATGTTAAAAGAGCTCTTCAGCATTAATGGTTTCAAATATCAGATGCACTTTGCCGAAAATAAAGAAGAGCTTGCAGAAATAAAGAAAGTTTATAACAGTAACCCTGTTGAAATTCTGGAAAAAATAGGCGCGATAAAAAAATGGCTCATATTGGCTCATGCTGTGCACCTTGAAGTCAACGAACTCAGCAAGCTTTCTAGAAATAATATATTTGTTTCTCACTGCCCTTTTTCTAATTCTAGATTGGCGAGCGGCATAGCTAAAATAAGCGAAATGAAAAGGTATGGAATACAGGTTAGCATTGGTACTGATGGCGCAGGAAGCTCTGAAACACTTAACATTTTTAATGAGATAAGGCTTGCGACGCTATTATCAAGAGCCTCTACTATGAGCGTTAACATTTCTATAAAAGAAGCCATGCAGATGGCTTCACTCTATGGGCATATTGCACTAGGATTAAACTCAGGTGAAATAAAACCAGGGAAGAACGCTGACTTTATTACATACGATTTGAATAAGATTTATCCGTCGTGGGACCTGGTTGCTTCTCTGGGCTATCAGGGAGGGCCCGAAATAGTTAAGGACGTGATATCTGACGGATCATTCTTAAAGAAGGATGGGAAGCTATTATTTTATGATCTGTACAAAGAAAGTTTGATTAAGGTTTATGAGTTTATATCAAGTTGAGGCGAAAAGAATTAAGCCATATAATGGAATTACCTGAAATTATTATAATTGGGGACAATACGTTTAACAAAGATAATTTATCAAAATTAATAAAGAAAAAAGCCCTTTTGCTTACAGGACCTAACATAAGCGATATATTTGCTGAAAAAATAGAAGCAGCTTTAAAAGGATTTGAATATGAAAAAGAGGTTGTAAATACATCAACGTACGATGAGGCTGAAAGAATATATAACAAATACCTTGGCAAGGATTTCGAAGCAATAATAGGTTTTGGAGGAGGTAAGGTGCTCGACGTTGCAAAATACGTCGGATATAAAAAAAAGGTTCATATGATTAGTGTGCCAACTTCTGCTTCGAACGATGGCATAGCTAGTCCTTTCTCTTCTTTGAAAGGAGGTAAACATCCTTATTCAATTAAAGTTAAACCTCCTCGCGGGGTAATAGTTGATCTTTCTGTTATAATGAAAGCTCCTAAGAGGTTCATACTGAGCGGTTTAGGTGATCTTTTGGGAAAGTTCACTTCGATCAGGGATTGGAAACTTGCTTCGATTGAAAAGAACGAATACTATGGAGAATACGCTTCTAAGTTGGCATACGAAAGCGCAAAACACGCCATGATTAGCACAAAAGGAATAGAGCTTTTGAAATACGTTTCGGTAAGGAACCTTATGGAAGCGCTTATAAGCGCAGGAGTTGCAGGAGGCATAGCAGGAAGCAGTAGGCCTTTAAGCGGCAGTGAACACCTTATATCTCATGCGCTTGATATCATAGCTCCTGAAAAAGGCACACACGGCGAAAAAGTAGCTCTGAGCACCGTTTTTATTGCTTACCTCTACGGGATTAACTGGAGAAAGATCAAATCAAAGATTCAAGAAGTGAGTTTACCCTCATCTTTTTCTCAGATAGGTATTAAACGTGATGAAGTTGTCGATGCCATTCTTATGGCCCCTTCGTTAAGGCCTGAAAGGTACTCTATACTCCATAAGCTAAGATTATCAAAAGACACGATTAATAACATACTTGATGAAATAAATATTTAATATTAATTTTTTGATATTATTTATTATGCAAGGACTTGACCTAGCTTTAGATTTGATAGAAGAAAAGCTTGTTACTCTTAACAGGACACCGATAATAGGCTTGGGAAGCGGGAGGACTGCATCAAGAGTTTTAAAAGAACTTGGGAAAAGGTTGAACAACAAAAATATAAGGCCTATAGGCGTTCCTACATCAGCTCAGATAAAGCTTGAAGTTCTTGATTATTATCTTATATCAGAACCAAACTTCAGTTTCCTCGACGTTGTCATTGACGGCGCAGATCAGATTTCAAGCTATAATGGATACATAATAAAAGGCGGTGGAGGAGCACTTGTAAAGGAAAGGATAATCTGGGAACTTTCTAAGGAAAGACATGTTTTTGTATCACAAGATAAAGTAGTTGAAAAGCTCGTTTACCCTTTACCGGTTGAATTCATTCCATTTTCTTACTTTCTTGTAAAAGACAGGTTGAGCAGGCTAGGGCTTAAACCAAGTTTAAGGGTTGACTCACGGGGCTATCCTTTTATAACTGAAAACGGGAATTACATATTCGACGCTTCATATTCTGAAAACACTGACCTCAAAAGCGCTTATGAAGAGATAATAAAGATACCTGGCGTTCTCGATGCTGGCCTGTTTATTTACGATATAAATCTTCATGTAATTTAACTTACAGAGATTAAATGGCGAAAGTCCAATTTTGTGAGTTCTGGATAGCATCTTATAGAAAGTTTTTTGAATAACTAAAGTAGATTTCTGTATCTCAAAGCATAAAGAAGAATAAAAAGATCAGGAAGCAATCCTTAGGCGAAAGTCTCGGTAGATTCCGTTGCTTCTTTTGCATGCTCTAAACCAAAAAGGAACAGAAATGAACTCTTCCTGAAGATCAAGAATGACATAATAAATAGTGCATCCTATTATGGCATAAGCATTTGATGGTCTCTCAAACCTAGACATAGTACTTAGCAATTCCTTAAATATGATTAGCAGCATGATCGAGTGAAATTAGCGATAAATAAGAATTTACCTGTGGGATACAGCCTAAACGCTGGTGACAGGGCAGTGAATTGACGGGATACTAGCTGAGCATAATCTATTCGCAAAAGACCACGTTCGTAATGGCAAGTATCTCATGAAAATGCTTTTGTATATTTATCTAAACTTTAAGTTTAAAAAAATTGTCTTTTATTTGTTTAAATAGATTTGCCTTATTATAATCAGGAAAGTGAGCGAAGATATAGTATTTAAGTTAGCTCAGTACATAATAGAGCAGAAGGAGAGTCTTACACCTCAAGTTCTCTCTGAGTGGTATAACATAATTAAGGAAGATTATATCAAGATTGCACCAGACGAACTGAAGGATAAGCTTGAGATCGAACAGGATCCAATATTACCTATGAAGTTTAACATTAAGGTAAGCAAAAGGGCTATTAAATATTTCATAGCAGCGGTTGAAAAAAATCTTAGCAAGATGCCAAAGCCAACTCAAATATATTTTATGAAAGTCGAAGAGCTTGTGTTAAGAAAATATGAAGAAGAAGTTAAGGGAAAAAGTTAATAAGAAGCATAGCTAAACTGAGCTGATTAGGTGAAAAAGTTGAGTTATAACAGTTACGTCTCTATATACCCGAAGAATGCATCGTTAAAGGGTAAAATTTTAATAAGCGGATTTCATGGTATAGGCGCAACTGGTTACTGGACTGTAAAGTATCTCGTTCAAAAGCTTCCCGTAAAGAGGTGTTGCATAGTTGATTACGAAGATTCAGCACCGGTTTCTACCTTGCTCAACGGCATGATAAGCACGCCTTATGAAATTTTTGTGTATGAAAACATAGCTATATTTAAGGTTGACGTTCCAATACAGAAAGATAAAGAATTAAAGTTTTACAGAAGCTTTGCGGATCAGATAATCAAAAAAGGCGTTAAAGAGGTATTCCTCGTTGGGGGGTTAGATTCCACCTTAAGGACAGATGACAGCAGGTACAGAATTGCAGCAACAAGCGCATATAAGCTCAGGGGAATACTTTCTGAGGCTAAGCCTTTGGAAGATGAACATATCATAGTTGGACCAGTAGCTATACTCTTGAATTATTTCGAGATAAAAAACTTTCCAGCAATAGCTCTTCTTGCTTATGCTTCTCCTGATAGAGTAGATCCTAGAGCTGCAAGCGTTGCTGTTGAAACGCTGTCAAAATATTATGGCTTTGAAGTAGATGTCACTCCACTTATAAAAGGAGCAGAAACAATTGAAGCAGAACTAGCAAAAGAAACATCACAACAGGAATTTAAGCCACCCACAAACATATATACCTAAAAAAGAAATAATAAACATAAAAATGTTAGCAGGAAAGCTGTTTAGAATAAACACAGAACAGAGCATTGCATTTATAGCGGAGAAGCTAGCGAGCTTTAAAATAACAAGAGAAGACGAAGAAACGCACGCCCAGTTAAATTTTGAATTTTCTGTAAACGGATATGATGAATCATCCCTTAACGGCACGATCTACTATGATAAAGTTATAAAAGTAGGAACAAAAGAGGGGTACAAACCCGAGGTTTCAACGCTGAAGGTTCAGTTTTTCGTGAAAAACATAGGAGGTTACTATTTCCTTTTCATACTTGCTAAAAAGCCTTTTGCCAATTATTTGGCAAACGAATTTAGCAAAGCAGTGTTTATTAGGCCAGGGTATGTAGTTGAAGCAAGAATAGACCCTAACATATTCCTAGATTACTATAATAAAAGCCTCGAAGAAACGAGGGTTGCGTACTTTGATCAGATAGACATACCAAACGTAAACGTCCTTGCCCTTTATGGGGATGCGCTTTCCCAGACAGATCTTTTTAAAATGTACCAAGAACACGGACTTTTATGGTATATAGTAGTAAGAGCTAAAAGCATATCGCAAATAATAGGGTTAACCAGAAATTGTGTTATAACAATGTTTTCAAGAGGAACGGTTGATGATATAGTAAGGTACGCTTTTGAAGAAGTAGCACCGCTCGTAATAGAAAGTATTAATAAAAACAAAAATAAAAACGAGGAAAATAAAAAAACTGTTTGAACAGCTTTGAATCAATAACCTTTTGTTAAAAACCGTCTTGAGGTAATTTTATAAAACAGCTGATGACCTATTAGATCATGCAAATAGGGATAGCCGCTCATAGTGGAGACGTCCCAGAAAAGCTCATTGAAGAAACGCAAAAACTCTTGGAACTTATAAAGAAACATTGTGAAGATCCAGTTTTGCTCTTAGGGGGATACTGGGGTCTAATGAAGACAGTGGTGGATCAAGCTTCCAAACTTAAATTAACAGCTTTACTTTTGCTTCCGATTGAAAACGAAAACGTAAAAGTTCCTAAAGGCGTCTATTTGATAAAAACTGGTGAAGAGTACAGGGCTAGGTCTGTGCCTTTGGTCAGATCTTCAGATTTTTTGATAGCGCTTGGAGGTAGTGCGGGAACTATGATTGAAGCGCTTATGGGTTATGCTATGGGAAAGGAAGTATTTGTTTTAAAAGGCAATGGAATGCCTTCAGACAAGCTAGAAAATTTGGGGGAGTTTCCTGATCAAAGAAAGAATGGAAGACTCAGATTTTACGATAGCGTTGAAGAGCTTGTTAATGATCTTTGTAACTCAACGGCATCAAAAGGGATAAGCGAAATAGGTTAGATTCTTAAGGAAGCTTACCGTTTAAAAATGCCAAAATGCCGGCTCCGACTATAACAGCATCTTCCCTGAGAGTCGCTGTTTTAATAGCTGGCATTCTGTTCATTACGTATTTTTTTGTAAGTTGAGGAAGTTTTTTTTAAGAAAAGTTCTTCGTTATGAAGGTAAACACTGCCACTTAATACAATAACTTCTGGATCATAAACGTTTATAATACTGGCCAATCCTGCTGCGTTTATGTTCATGCATCTTTCTATAAACTCTGCGGCCTCCTGATTGCCATCGTAGTACAACTTAAAAATTTCTTCAGGGCTATTAACAATTTTACCTGTTGTTTTTTGAAAAAATTTCGGCATGGACTTTCCGCCGCAAAAAGCTTCCCAATGACCCGTTTTTCCGCATCCGCATTCAATACTATCTTCATAATTCAACACAATGTGTCCTACTTCGTGTGCGTTTCCATCTTTACCTATCAATATGTGGCCGTCCACCATAACGCCAGCCCCTATGCCGCTGCTGAACGTAAGGTAAACTGCGTTTTCTGCCCATTTTGCTTCTCCAAACTTTTTTTCAGCCAAAATGCCTGCTATGCAGTCGTTGGTTATGTAAACCTTGCCGTATCCTTTTAAAGAATCTAAGTAATTAATTGTTAAATTGTTATAGTTTATTAAAGTAACCGTACCCTTTTTTAAATTCATTGGTCCAGCACTGGCTATGCCGATAAAGTTGCATGATTTTGAAAACTTTTCAAGGTAACCGATTATATAGTTCAACGGGTTAACAGAACCTTGCAGTTTAAAAGAAACCCTATCCTTAAGCTCCTTACCTGTGAAAGTTGCCAGCCTTAAGTTCGTAGCTCCTACATCGACAGCTATTGCGCATCTCAACTTACAGCATCAACAAATTCAGCTATTGAAGATGATATATCAAGAATTATGGCTCCATCCCATGGTATAGCGTTAGTTGTAATGACTTGAGTCATGTCGCTTATCGGTTCTGGTGATAATGCAAAAAAAGTGGAAAAAAGATATGTTTTTATTCCTTTTTCCTTGTAGGTCTCGAGTATAGGAATGTATTTTTCAGGATCATCTACGTAGTTATCTATCAGCATAACAAAATCTTCGCTTTTTCCCACAGAATTTTCTATTATCTTCGCCTGAGTCGTAAGTTCTGAATTAAAAGTCATGACCCTTGTTTTTATACCGTTTTCTTTTAGAAACTTGATAAGAGTTGGTATAGCAGAAAGGTTAACTGAAGGTCTCGGCGTAAGCCCTATCTTGCTAACTGGTGTCAAGTCGAAAAATATTATTCTGCCAACAAAATCAAACGCGGCCATTTCTTCCATAAATTTTGATTGATCTCCTCCCTTTTGATATGGCGCTGGCAGCAAAAGCAGTACTTCTATGTAACCCAAATCGTTCAGTTCTTTTAAAATTCTTTGAAGTTTTATTCTCTCTTGTTCATAGTTTGTCCTGTAACTCCAAAGCACCATATACCTATCGTAAATTACATTAGTTCCTGCCTGATATGCTGGTGCTTCACTAATTTTTGATAGAGAAGAAGCTAATTTTTTGAGCCTTGGGTCAAAAATTATCGCATAATTCTTCATTTCTGTTCTGTTTGTTCAATTTGTTTGTTGCTTTCTGATGTTTCTTCAACGGGCTTAGGAGCAGGCGTTATTAAAAGCGTATAACCTATCCATGCAAGGATGCCCAAAATAACAGCTATAACAAGGAAAACCGTTATCTGCAAAACTATCAGGGGATACATGAAGATCAAATATCCATATACAATTATAGCTAGTATGCTTATAATCATTATTGCTGCACCCAAAATTTGATCTGTATTCATATCAAAATCATGGTAACAACGTATTAAAAAGCATTTTGATTCGCAAAGCTCTTGTTTAAAGTCTTGGCATTTTTAATCAGCTTCTTCTATTATGCTTTTAAGGTTTTTCAGCGTACCTAAGTCGTAGCCATCCAGAGTTATTACTTTTAACTCCTGAAGCTTAAAATCGGTAAAAGGCACCTTTGCTTCAACGTCTTCTACATAATATCCAGATAACAGATCGTTAAACGGGGGCATTAGAATTATGGTCTTTTTGTTTTTTCTTCCAACAAGCCAAACCGGATACTTGCTGTTTTCATATTTTATGTAAAAATGCAGGTGTGCAAGAATCAGCGTGCTGCTTTTCATACATTCATCAGAAGGTCTTGCATGGCCGTGAGCAAGCGCAACTTTTGCCCTTCCATTTTTTAGAACGATACCCTCAGCCCCCGCAAAGCTGGCAAAATTCCTTAGAATTTTATCTATATATGCATCATGGTTTCCCTGTATAATGGTTATCTTAAATAGCTTGGAAATTTCTTCAAAAACGGATATCAGTTCGCTTATTTCTTCTGCATTAGGCATCATTATGCTGTCCTTTACATCTCCAACTATTATAAGCTCTTCAGCACCCGTAAGATCCTTAAGTTCTTTTATTCTTTTTACGTACCTCGCTTTCTGTATTGGTATATGAATACCGTTTTCTCTTTCTGAAATTTCGTATCCTATGTGAAGGTCTGCTATAGCTAAGTATCTGTTAAATATTAAAAGGGCTGGATAGCCCTCCACGAACTTTATGTAAGTAGGCAAAAGTTTATTGTGCATACGCCTTTTCTGTTTTGTCTAATTTGTTACAAAAACAATTAATAAATTCTTCTTTGTATTTTTAAACACAATCTATTATCAAATATTATTTCATCCACATGCTAGCAGCATTTTTTTGAGCAATTTTCGGATAAGTACGATAAAAGGAGCGTACTTGTGAGAGTAATGATTATAAGAAAAATTTTATTAGCAATTACATCATAAAAATAAGGAAACAGAACACATTGAAAGATAGAAAGCAAATAAATAAATGGCAGATAGAAAATAAAAGGAAAGTTGCCACTACGTTACATAAACTTTTTTCTGAAATTAATGATGAAAAAACAATCATTGTAGTTGAGGGAAAAAGAGATTTTCTAGCTATCAAGAGTCTTGGATACAGGGGGAAGATTTTTCAGCTTTGCGGCAGCGGAAAAGGTACAGGAAACCTTGCATCCGAACTTTCATTTTATAAAAAAGTAATACTCATGCTCGATTATGATAAAAAAGGAGAAAGCCTTACCAAGTCTATTATAGAAAAGCTATCATATGGGGGCGTTACAATAGACCTGAACTTAAGAAAAAAGGTTAGAGAAATAGCCAAAGGTGTAAACCATATAGAAGATTTAAAAAAATTCTCTCAGTATTTGGTACAAGAATAAGGTTTTTAAAAATCAAACCTGGCGTTCAAGGTAATCGTTCACAACAGAAAGCAGGGTAAAGTTTACAGTGCAAGGATCATCTTCTCCTTCTATGTATATTTTATCTCCATAAGGATAATAGTTGTTTAAGTTTATATAATTCTTCCAAACAAGCTTAAGAAAGCCAAGGTTTTCGTAAGCATCAGGGTTTGCATTACGCTTTAACGAAGTTTCTGGCTTTATATCGAGTATCAGAGTAAGATCTTGCTTTGGTATGTTTTTCTCAAAGCTAATTATTTCATCAGCCTTTATGCCTTTTGCTACATGATAAACTACGTTGCTTTCGCTCCAGCGTTTTGCTAAAACTATGTTCTTTTCCTCACCTAACCATCTGATAACGTTTTCAGCGTGCTGGGCCCTGTCGAGGCTCCAAAGTATCCATGCCAGCTTTATTGTTTTTTTGTTTTCAGTAAGGTAATATTTTATTAGCCCTCCCAGCCTTGTTTCGTAAGAAGGCTGCATTATTGTATAAACTCTGTAACCTTTTTCGGTTAAAAATTTGCTTAAAGGTTTAACACATCCGCCGCCCGAAATCGTTTGAGTTTCTTTACCAGATTTATCGATTCCAGAGACTACTAAAAACTTTCCTTTTTTTAAATAATTTTTTTCCGAGATGATGTGCCGGTATGAATTGACAACGTCTTCAGCAAGCATTGCATCTTTTACATAAGGTAAAATTTCTTCGCGCTCGATAGGTTTTGTCACTTTGTACCTTTCATAAATTAACGATAAGAGAGCTTCGAGATCTATTCTATTGCTCATCGATTAAGATCTCCCCGCTTTTTGTGTTTACTTTTATTATTCTTTCTTTGTATTTTTTAAGAAGTTCAAAATCGCTTTGCGAAACTATTAAAAGCGGTATATCGCTTATCGCACAGCCTGAAGCAAGGAGCGCGTCTACTGATGAGCATATTATAGCTAAAGGTGCCTTTTTATTTTTCTTGAGGCTGTAAATTATGTACGGAGCTACTGTGCTACCTATCATATAAGGAAAAGAAAGAATAACCCCCGTTATTTCAATAGGATTATCATCAGCCTTTAAAATTCCCGTCTTAGGATTAACCATGCCAAGGAACGAAATCGGTTTATCTATTACTTTTAGCGTAGACCTTATCATTGATGGGCCTTCTACTATTACTTCAGCTTTTATGTTCATTTTTTGATTCGCCAGGTATTTTTGCTTCTCTAAACCTATCTTTGTTTGCTTTTAAAGGTATCGTGGCATCTATGCCAAGCTTGTCAGTCAGAAGCATTTCTTGATCGCTTGAAGGATCAAGGCTTGAACCTTTGGCATTCTTGATAACGAGCAAACCCCTTGATGCCTGAAAACGCGTAGCTATAGCTCTTTCGACATCAACAGGGTTTTTGGGATCTATATCCTCATCAACTACTATTACAAGCTTAAGTGAAGGATGAGCAGCGAATGCCGCTATCATAGCGTTAACGGGCTCGCCTTCAAGTTTTTTGTCAATCTGAATGACAGCATGAAGCCATTTGCTACCTCCTTCTGTCAAATAAACTTTTTTTACCGATGGAACAGAGCTTTTTACTTCTTTGTTTAGTTTAGCTTCTACTGGGAAACCCATAAGCCATCTGTGCTCAGTACTTCCTGGCAAAACATCCCAATAAATTGGTTCGTTTTTACTGTATATTTTTTCAAACCTAATTACAGGCTGTTGTCTTATATGGTCATAGTTGCCAAGCATCTCCACCATGCTGTCATAATCTTTTTCATCTTTGCTTACATATCCTTCAATGATAAATTCCGCTTCGGGTATAGGCAACCCGTGTTCAGGGCTTCTATAAAATTCTAGACCATCAACAAGAGAATTAGCAATATCCATTTCGAATGTGCCCAAAGGAGCTTGATAAGCAGCGGCAAGCTCTACAGCCGGGTGAACCCCTATAACGATGGCTACAGGCATGTCTTTGCCCGCGTTCTTCCACATGTTCCAAATGGTATGAAGGTGTCTGCCTTCTACCATTCTTATAACGCCTTTTTCATTTCCAAGCAGCCTTATCCTGTGCACGCTGGCGTTTAATATTTTTTTATCAGGGCTCTGAGCTATAGCTATGCTAGAAGTAATGTAGTAACCGAGGTCATTTTCGAAGTGCCATACTGCTGGGATATTTTCATCTGAAATTTTAACATATTCTTTTAAATCAGTCTCATTAAGCGAAATTTTCTTTGGTGATTCAACAGAGGAAATGAACTTATCGTGAACGTTTTGTGGATCTGTTCCTAAAGCGATGGCCATAGTTTCTTCTGATATTATTAGGTTAGATACTATGTAGCCATTTTTCCCCTTAGGTCTTAATCTAATAGGTGAGTTTGTATTTTTTTCAAAAAGCGCAACTTCAAATTTTGTTTCGGCTTCACCTAAATCTTTAAGCAGTTTTTTATCTTGAAGACTACTTAAGAAGCTTCGCAAATTATTTTTTCCCATCGTTTTAATAATCCAGTCTTCCCTTATAAAAACAAAACTCTTGTTGTTTGTTGAATTATTACGAGAGTTTTGCTAGAAAAAGTTATATTTATATAAAATGAAAGGAAAGCAAGACAAATGCCCAACATTGAAAATTTAACCAAAAGAAAGGTTACAGGCGGAAAAAGGAAAGCTTACAGGGGTAGGAGAAGGAGAGAAAGGAAAGCACAGCCTCGTGTAGTTGAAGTGGGGCCGCCTTTGATAAAGAAGAGGAGAGTTAGGGGTGGAAACTTTATATCTTATGTCGTAAGAACCGATAAGGTAAATGTTGCTACTCCTGAAGGAACAAAAAACGTAAAGATAATATCTGTGATTTCAAACCCTGCTAACAGAGATTATGAAAGAAGAGGCGTTATAACTAAGGGAGCTATTGTAGAAACTGAATTGGGAAAGGTTAGGATAACTTCAAAGCCGTCAAAAAATGGTGCACTTTCAGGAGTTCTTATTAAATAAACGACAAAGTTAAAAACAAAAGATAACAACCAAATAAAAGGGCCCGTAGCTCAGGATGGCAGAGCGCCCGGCTCATAACCGGGCGGTCGTGGGTTCAAGTCCCACCGGGCCCATTCCTAAAAATCATAATTAATTTTGGAATAATACTATAATCACTTTTAGGTGCTGCTATTTTATGGAAGACAAGGCATGAAAGCGGTTTAGCAGTGCTCTGTAATAGCATTGTTTATAATGCAATAAAGTTCATCTTGCCCCGCATCTTCGTACTTCTACAAATGTGGTTACAAAATAAACATAATGGCGCCCCTACGTTCCTAAGGTTGTTCAAAACTTTTTGAACCATTTTTTAGCCGTCAACAGATCTTCGTTAAGCTTGAATTTTATGCTTCTGCTGTCGAGCATGTGTATTATTTCATCTGTTGATTTTTATACTCCGCCGAAATTAATCAGAAAGTAAAATATAAAGACGCCGCTGTCACATGCCTTTACAAATAATTTAGATTCGAGGTTTTTACTATGTTGTATTTCTGCGCTTATGCCAGGGACATCAAAAATTACCTGACTAAGTTTGAGGTAATCGTGACCAAAGTTTAAAAGCGTTGAATAGAGTATGAGTGCGTTCCTTCATTGGCTTTACGCCTTTTTTCAGAAACAAACTCATAATTTAGTTCATCAAGCCTTTTATTAAGATCATTATAGAAGAATTTATCTGTTGTTGCAGCAACAATTAAGCCCAGCACCATAGGTTAACTTTTGATGCCATTTTTCATGTCTCCTTTGGCCATTATAACTGAAATTTTTCTGTAGCCAAATTTTTCATAAATGTTCATGGCCTTTAGGTTCCTCCAGTTAACGTAAAGAAATGTCATTTTGGCTCCCTTTGAAACTGCAAACTCCTCGACCCTTTTTATTAGCGCACCTCCAATCCCCATCCCCCTGTAATTGCTATCCACTACAATACCCCAAAAGTCTGCAGTATTGTCCTGTGTGGGAAATTCACGAAAACGGAAGGATTGAGAAAGGCTTGTTTAAATGTCCTCACACAGGGAAAGTAATAAACGCTGATCTGAACGGGGCAATAAACATTCTACATATCCCTGAGTTCTTTGAGGATAGGGCAAGTAGCTGAAGGCACAGCCCGTGGTCTATCGCTGGACGAACGGAGCGGTGGGTAACCACTAGCTATGAAGAGATGAAGATGAAGGCGATAAACCACAAACCTATGATCCGCCTCAAAGAAATAGCCTTTTAAGGCGGGGAGGATGTCAGATAATTAATGGCATCTGTTTATGTCATCACTGGGGTGCCTGGAATTGGAAAAACGACAGCTTTGATAAGATTGACAAAAATGCTGAAAAATGCTGGTATAGATGTTGACGGTTTTTATTCTGTAGAAATAAAAGATAAAGGTGAAAGAAAAGGTTTTTCTTTAGTTGATGTAAAGACAGGCAATACTGTTACATTAGCATCAACAAACGGCGAGGGCATAAAGTTTGGCCGTTATAGGGTTAAGGTAAAAAATATAGATCAATTTGTGCCCAAAGTCATTCAAAGAGCTATAGAAAATTCAAAAATAATAATAATAGATGAAATAGGACCTATGGAGCTTTTTAGTAGTTCTTTTAAAAAAGCCGTTGAAGATTTGCTCAAAACAGATAAGGTTATAATAGCAGTTGTTCACAGATCCTTTTCGCACGATCTGATGAAGGAAGTTTTAAAGTCAGCCAAAGCTAAGATTGAAGTCACAGAATCAAACAGAGATGTTATTCATGAGCAGCTTTTCCAAATGCTCAAATCTGAACATGTTTTTGATGAATTTAGCAAATAATTATAGCCTCTTAAGTATTTAATGCAAAGAAACGTACAATAATTTATAAGTCCCCATAAAAATTTATATCTAAGATGAGCGAGCTTAAAATAAAGAAGCTACAAAACGCTCTAAAAGGGGTTGCTGATTATGCTATAGTTAATGCTGGCCCTAACTTCTTTTACTTGACAGGCGTTTGGCCATTAGCTTCAATGGAAAGACCTTTTTTCCTTATAGTACCTGCAGATGATGAGCCATTTATCCTCGCGCCAGAGTTATACGTCCCTGACATAAAAAACATAGAAGTAGAAAAAATTCTCTACAAGGATGGCGAAGATCCGTTTTTAATCTTAGCAAAAAGGCTCAAAAAAGGAACAGTGCTCCTAGACGATTTAATGTCTGCTTCTCATGCTTTAAGGATTCAGATAAACCTTGAAGGCTACTCGTTTGATCTGCTATCTTCTTTAATGTCAAAGCTCAGGGCTGTTAAAAGCGAAGAGGAAGTCGAGCTTATAAAGAAAGCAACAAGCATAGTTGACAAAGCTTTCAAAAAAATTGTTCAAGAAATATATTCAGGTGTAACTGAAATTGAGCTGGCCCAAGTTTTGAACGAATATATGATGTACTATGGAGCAGATGGTTTAGCTTTCGAAACTATCGTTGCTTCAGGTCCAAACTCAGCAGAGCCTCACCACCTTACCGGAAAAAGAAAAATAAGGAAAGGAGACGCGATAATAATTGATTACGGCGCAAGGTACAAGGGTTACGTTTCAGACATAACAAGAACTGTTTATTATGGCAGCGTTGAAACGAAATTCCTTGAGGTTTATGAGACCGTAAAAAAGGCTCAAGAAGCTGCAATAAAATTTGTAAAGCCAGGAGTTGAGGCAAGAGAAATAGATAAAGCCGCAAGGTCAGTTATAGAAGCTAGAGGATATGGACCAAACTTCACGCACAGAACAGGTCACGGGATAGGCCTTGAGGTTCATGAGCAGCCTTTTCTCGATTCCCACAACACACTAAAGATCGAAAACAATATGGTTTTTACTGTTGAGCCTGGAATTTATCTTGAAGGAAAATTCGGCGTCAGAATCGAGGATGACGTTATATTAAAAAACAAGGCCAAAAGGCTTACGAGATCTTCAAGGGCTCTTATAACGATCTGATTTTAAAGAAGTAAAAAATAAATTCTAGCCAAACAACCCTTCAAAGCTATTTTGTGTGCTACGTTTATATAATCTGTTTATTTAGTAAAATCATGAAAAGGTGTTACGATTGTATCTTCTTTTACGTTCATCCAGTTTATTCCAACATAGGTTTATGCAAGCTTCACAACAAGATCGTCGACAAGGATTTTTATTGCGATGGATTTAAAAAAGTAAATTCTGAAGACCTGTTCAATGCGCTAAAAGAAATGGGCTGGGTTTACTGTTCTAACTGTAAGAAGCCCCTGTTTGATGAAGAAGAACTAAAGAAGCACTTGAGTATGAACCACCACGTAACTGTAAGGTTTCTGAAAGATAAAGTGGCGAAAGAAGAGTCTCCGGGAGCCTTTTAAATCTGTTCGCTTAAGTTGGTTTACACTAAAAGCTTATTTATTGCTAAAACATGAGGGTTTACGTTAGAATTGGTCACACTAGAAGAACTGTACGATCAAACGATTCAGAAGTCTAAAAAGAGGAATTTTGAACAGTCAGTAGACATCATAGTAACATTTAACAAGAACAGGGTAAAGGCCCAAACATTTAACGAGATAGTGTATTTACCAGTTAAGTTTAGGTCCCCAGATGAAATAGTTGTAATAGCAGGAGGAGAAACGGCGCTTCAGGCAAAAAAGCAGAACATAAAACTAATTGAGCCTGATGCCCTGGACAGGTTAGCTAGCAACAAAAGGGAAGCTAAAAAATTGGCTTCAAAGAATTACGCTTTTATAGCTGAGGCTTCTGTGATGCCAAGGGTAGGTAAAGCCCTGGGCCCTATTCTTGCCCCTAGGGGCAAGATGCCTATAGCTATTCCTAACGCAGCTGCTCTTAACTCAGCATTTGAAAGGCTTTTGGGAAGCACAAGGATAAGGGGCAGAAACGTCTTTGGCATCCAGGCAAAGATAGGAGTTGAAAGCATGAAGAAAGAAGACATAATAAAGAACGCTAAAGCTTTCTTAGAATACCTTGAGAAAAAACTTCCGCCAAAGTCAATAAGCAAGGTAGGGTTTAAGTTGACCATGGGAGTGCCTGTAAAAGCAAATTATGAAGAGGTAGCGTAAAAATGATGGCCACTTATCAAAGAAAGAAGGATTATCCTGCAAAGAAAAAAGAGCTAATGGAGAAGATTAAAAAGAACCTTGAGTCGCATAAAAACGTAGCTGTTGTAAACCTTTACAAGTTAAGGTCGATACAGATAGGCGAGCTCAGGAAGAAGCTAAAAGGACAAGTAGTTTTTCTCGGAGTAAAGAACAAAATAGCAGAGAAGGCTTTAAAGTCTACAAAGTATGAAAAACTTTCAGAGTTCATAAAAGGACAAAGCTTGCTGATGTTCTTTGACATGGATCCTTTTGAGCTTAACATTGTTCTTGAGAAGAACCAGGTTTACCTGCCAGCAAAGGCTGGCGATATCGCTACAGACGACATTATAGTTCCTGCGGGAAACACAGGCTTACAGGCTGGTCCTGTTCTTAGCGAGTTTAAGGAGCTTAAAATACCCACAAGGATAGAAACCGGGAGTGTTTTTGTTACAAAGGACACAATAGTTGCAAAAAAAGGAGAAGTTATAAACGAAAAGCTAGCTTCTCTGCTTTCAAAGCTCGGCATAAAGCCTATAAGGTCTGGCCTTTCAATAAAAGCTGCGTACTTTGATGGGCTTGTGATTAAAGGGGAAGACCTAAAGATAGACGTTGAAGCTTACAAGAACAATGTTATTGAAAGCTATCAGAAAGCGTTCAAGCTGGCTTACGCCCTTGAGCTGCCGTACCCTGAAATCCTTAGTCTCGTAATAGCTGACAGGTACAACAAGGCAAAGCGCGTTGCTGTAGAAGCAGGGGTCTATACCGATGAAACGATTAAGGACATAATCGTTGATCGCGAATCAAAGGCTTCAGTCATCAGGTCTTTGATAAAGTAATTTGTCAAAAAGCTAACTTTTTTCTCAGACAAAAACGTTAATTAAAACATCTTTTGTTATATTAGAGCTATGTCGAGCATAAGCGGTTTTTATAAGATGAGCATAGAAGAAAGGAGAGAGCTTTTAAAAAAGTTAGGCTATCTGACAGACGAAGATATCCAGAGTTTAAGTAGTGGAGGTCTTGAAATTTCCGTAGCTGACAAGATGATAGAAAATGTAATAGGTATTATTTCTTACCCGCTTGGCATAGCGACCAACTTTTTGATCAACGGAAAAGACGTGCTTGTGCCGATGTCGCTTGAAGAACCTTCAGTTGTTGCTGCTGCAAGCAAAGCTGCTAAGATAGCTAGGAGCGGAGGAGGATTTACTGCAGAAGCTGATGAACCAATAATGATCGGAACAATACAGTTTGTTGATATTAAGGACATAAACGAAGCAGTTCACAAGGTGATGGAACAGAGAGAAAACATAAAAAGAATGGCAAACGAGATGCTTCCAGAAATAATAAAGAAAGCTGGAGGTTTTGAGGGGTTCGACTTAAAGGTCCTTTATACTGATGTAGGGGAGATGTTGGAGCTTTACTTTTACGTTCACGTACTTGATGCGATGGGTGCAAACACAATAGATACAGTTGCGGAGGGCCTCGCGCCTTACATAGCTGACCTTGTAAAAGGAAGGTACTTGTTGCGCATACTTTCAAACTACGCTTTGAAGAGGATTGCAAGAGCAAGAGCAAAATTCCCGATCGAGGAGCTCGGAAAGGATGGGGATCGCGTAGCTATGGATTTGATTTACGCTTATAACCTGGCAAAAGCAGACGTGTTCAGGGCTGTTACTCACAACAAAGGCATAATGAACGGGATAATAGCTATTGCAAACGCAATAAACAACGACACCAGAGCTATCGAAGCTGGAGCCCATTCATATGCATCAAGAACAGGGAAATATCAGCCTTTGACGGATTACAGGATAGAAGGAAATTATGTGGTTGGGCAGATCGAACTACCGTTGCAGGTTGCTACTGTAGGAGGTTCAGTAGGGCTTAACAAGGTTAACAAGATAGCCTTAAAGCTCATGGGCAATCCAACTTCAAAAGAGCTTGCAGAGATAATGGCATCGGTAGGCCTTGCTCAAAACTTTGCTGCGTTGCTTGCCCTCGTAACTGAAGGAATTCAGAAGGGACATATGAAACTTCATGCAAGAAGTTTGGCACTGAGCGCTGGAGCTAGGTTAGAAGAAGTTGACACTGTGGTTAACAGGATGATAGAACTTAACAGCATCAACTTTGATACTGCAAAGAAAGTCATAGAAGAGATCAGAAACAAAGGTTAATGCTGAACACCTCACAGTTCTGAATAGCGATGTTGAACCCATGAGAGCTGTAACTTATCTGGAAATAAAAGTGGGCAACACGAAGCTTACAGCCCAGTACGCAGAGCTGGTAAAGCTTAAGCACGAATGGGCATAAAGATTAGATTTGTAGAAGATAAAATGCTTTTTTACGATAAAAAGACAGAGAAACTGATAAATTATTAGTATAACATTTTTATTTTATATATTTTATAAAGACTAAAAAAGATAGGTTTATATCTGCAAAAAAAAACACAACGATATTTATGTCAAAGCAAGAAGAAGGGAAGGTAGTAACTGACATTCCTCCACGGCTTGACAGGGTTCCTATAACTCGCTGGCACTATTACATTCTTTTCATACTTGGAAGCGGACTATTTTTGGAAGGCTTTACAGTAAGCATAGCTGGTACTCAGCTAGGAACGATAGAAAAACTGCTCCATCTCAGCACTATAGAAGCTCTGGCTGTTACCCCTATATTTCTTATAGGTGAACTTTTTGGGGCTGTCATACTTGGGTACCTAGCGGATAATAAAGGGAGAAAAACGCTTTTTCTTACAAGCCTAGCTATAATAATGACTGGCGACGTCCTTGTAGGAATACTATTCATAGTACACGGGCTTAACTATGCTCTGTTTGTAACTCTCAGGGCTATTACAAAATGAACGAAAGCCTCGCTTCTTCTAGAGGCGGGGTAAAATTTAAATACTAAAACCTTGTAAAGCATATTAAAGCGTGTCCCGTAAGGGAATGCCACATGAGGGCTCTACATATCCCCGAGTCCGTTGAGGATAGGGGTAAGTGGCTGAAGGCACAGCCCGTGGTCTATCGCTGGACGAACGGAGCGGTGGGTAACCACTAGCTATGAAGAGATGAAGATGAAGGCGATAAACCACGAACCTATGATCCGCCTTAAAGAAATAGCCTTTTAAGGCGGGGAGGATGTCAGTCCAGCAAAGATTAGAGGATTTTTTACGGGAACAGGTAATGCTGTGCTTTTTGACTTGGGTACAGTAGTTGCATCGCTGGTTGCTGCCCTTTTGCTCTCTTTGCTGCCAACTTCACTTGCTGTTGGAACTGCATTCCTTGTCGGCGTTGTTATTGCTGCCGCAATATATGTGGGCAGGATAGGATTGCCTGAGTCACCAAGATATCTGCTATCAAAAGGAAGGGTTGAAGAAGCTAAGAAAATAGCAGAGAGTGTTGAAAAGCATGCTACTGAAAAAGGCTTAAAGCTAGAGCCAGTACAGCCCATAGAGCTTGATTTTAGCAAGGGGTCAGAAGCAGGTGGTTACAGAAGGCTTTTCGGTGAATATAAAAAAGGCTGATATTGGCTTGGACGCTTAATTTTACAGAGACTTGGCCATACTATTCAGCTTTTTCAGTTATCTCGCTTGTGCTGACAAAGGTCTTCGATTTTCCTGGGTCAAAGGTTGCACTGTTCCTTGCAGCTATGACAGGGGCAGGTGTGCTTGGAGTTTTCGTTATGTCATGGGCTCTTGATATAATTGGGAGAAGGTCAACGATAACCCTATCCTACGGACTAGGAGGAATTCTTTCCATAATAATCGGCCTGATTGTGACAGCAATATCGTTTTCAGCTTTCCTTGTTCTGCTAGTGCTTATGTATTTCTTTGTTTATGCAGCTGCAGGCGTCCTGTACCCGTAGATAGGCGAAATGTTCCCTACAAAAGCAAGGGGTTCAGCAATGGGGACAGCAGTAGGATTTGGAAGGCTTGGCGGAATAATTGCTCCGTTCGCCTTGGCTTCCTTTGTTGGGAAAAATTCTGGGCTTCTGCCAATATTTGTCATAACCGGCATCGTGATGCTGATAGGCGCATTCGCTGAAATAGCATTAGGACCTGAGCTTGCGAAAAAGAGTTTAGAAGAAGCCGCAAAGATATCTTAATTTTTTATTTTTTTATTTTTAATGAACATTTTATCATAAGCATTATTAATGTTTCATTTTCAGATATATTCGTACAAGTTTCGTTTTTATCATTACATTAAATTTAACGCAATATTACTTTAAAACAATTAAAATCTTTTTGTTAATCATTTCTTTTTTAGCTCTTTTTTTAGTTCAATAAACCCATTTTTACAGTTTAAACCATAAGTCTTTGCGATCTTTTCACACAACACCGTTTCTATTATCTTTTCAAACGGACCGTAAATATCGTTAAGAGCCTTAACGAACTCTTCTGGTTTTTGAAGAACGTCTTCAGGCCTTATACCATGCATTTTTGTAAGGTAAAAAAGGACAGCGTTCTTAACTGGCTCTCCCCCGTATTCAGCCAAAGTTTCTTCAACAACCTTTTTTAAAAGATCTTTTGAGCTCTTTCTCGGCATTCTAAACTACCTCTATGAAATCAACTGCGCCTTTTTCCGTGTTTATATCTACAATATAAAGCGGACCGAGAGGTCTTATGCTTCTCCAGAACGTAAAGCCATCACTAACAGTCATCTTCCTGACAACGTTTGCATACTTAAGCTGAACCTTTATAGCTTCTTGGTAAGAGTAACCCATGATAATTGTTATCCTGTTGAGCTCAATATCCTTCTTTACTTGATCCATTATGAAGATTTCATATTCAACAGGGTCCTTAACGGCAAAATCTTCTTCAGCAAGCAGGTTTATGAAGTTCACTGCGTTTTTTGTTTCAACAGATTTTGGAAACGATATTCTATCGGCTTTGTACCCAAAATCCTTTGGATTGAACGTAACTATGTTAATGTTTTCTTCGTTTCCCAGCAAAACTTTTATGTCTTCAAGAAAAGTTTCTTTGTTCTCGTTTGGCCCTATTAAATAGTTTACTTTATAGCCCATCTTTACGAAGTCTGCTACGAACATCTTTCTTAGCAAAGAGCCCCTTACGTCCTCAACGCTCATATCTAACTCAATTAAAACCCTGTTTCCAAGGTACTTTATCGAATCGACCTCTGCGCTTGGGGGCTTGCTCACGTTGCTAAACCTGCTCAGAAATGGTTTTTGCAGCATAAAGAAAGGATTAAATATCCTTAGCTGATCTTTGAGTGTTACGTAGTGCAGAGGCTGCTCTACAGGGTGATCTCTGTCCTTGATTATCCTTAATGCCCTTACGTTCTGTCCGAGAACATTCTCAAAGTTAAGGTTTATTATGACATCCGCTACAAACTTTACGTGTTCTGCCACAGGGTTCAGACCTTCAGCTATAAGCACCATTGATGCGTTTTTCTGCTTTACCGAACCGTAAAGAAGCTGTAAAAAAGGCCTTATCGAGCTCTCATCTTTAATTCCAAAGAACATGGCATCAATTGTATCAATTATAACAAGCTGACCATCAGAAAGGGCTTCAGCTATCTCTGAATAAACAGTCTCAACTGAACCGCTCATCGCGTTTATAACCTTTAGAGTGCCCTTGTATTCAGGAGCAACAACCTTCATCTTCTCCCTCAATGAGCTTTCGGGGTCTGCGTATGAAATATAAGTGCATTTATCTTTCATAGAACAGGCTTTAAGGGCCAAAAATGTCTTGCCTATTCCTGGCGGACCTTCTATGAGCGAAACGTATCCAGGCGTCGTAAGAATATCTAGGACATCTCTCATTACTTTTTTATAATTTGATACATTATATAAAGCTTTATAGCTTCATGAACGCATTATCAAAAATTTAATGGTTTTTTAGCGTAATTTTAAGCAATCAGTGCTTTTAAGCCGCCCATAAAAATATTTCCGAAAATTAAGATTTCCGGAAATATCATCTTGATGAAATAATAAACAAATTCTAATGATCTTATTTCCTGATTTTCTAAAAAATAAGACTTTCCGGAAAAATAGGTGATCAGATTCTGTTGTCCAGACTAGCGAGGCTTATCAACCTTTTTGTAAAAAAAGCACTATTGGCAACAAGCAGTGGCTGACACATATGGCTCACTAACCCTATTCACTGCTCATTAAAGAATTAAACGCTCAACATAGCATTATTAGATATAAATGTTGAAAAAAGTGAAAATAGGATATTAGAATTCTTAAGGAATCATATTGAATTGTAAAAATAAAATGGAGATACATAATCCCCTGCCTTTGATCTTAGTTCAATTAGCTCTTTTCTATCTCTTTCAAGTTCTTCAAGAATTTCCCTAGGTGTAGTGCTTATCTTCTCATAGATATTCCTTATCCTTTTATTTTTTGAAAGAAGCTCTGGTATTCTAATTGTAAATTGCTTCTCATAATCATCCCTTTTATATTCCTTACCCTGCACCTCTTTAAAAAGCCTTTTAAGATCCTCATATCTTGGAAGATATCCCAGTGGAGTTTTTATTGCATCCACATCATTATGTACCCTGAGTTCCATCCATTTCAGCCATATTGCTTTATCGGTTTTTTCATTTAAATATCTCCCATCTTTATCCTTGAGAAAATAATTTACTATAAATATCTTTGGAACTTTCTTTAGTTTCTCTTCAAACTTTATATAATTTTCGAGATATTTTCCGAGATCTACTGATAGGAACTCTATAATGGCCATTGGATTAAACGTTCTTATTCCTTCCTTGCCCAATGATGCTGCAGTAGTTTCAGACTCGATTGATGCTCCTCTCATTACACCATTTTTCCAGTTGAATGTTTCGCATACTGGAGGACAGGTATCACTGTCCCTACCCCCAAATATTATTCCGCCTACCTCAACACCTTCATTACTTTCAAGTGCCTGGTAATCTAGGTTTGGAAATGCTCTTAAAGAAACTGTGAACCTTGCATTTTTATGTGATGGAGGTATTTCCTTACCTTCAGCATCCTTCTTCCCCTTCCACCATTCGCCGCTATAGTTTATTCCCCTTTCAGGTATTTCTTCACCCATACCATTCCAGTATGGTTTTCCTTCGCTCACTAATACATTTGAAAATATTATTTCAGAATCGCTGTGCAAAACTTCCCATATAATTGGGTCATCTTTTTTATTTATTCCGTCAATTATTCCAAAGACGCCTACCTCTATATTTATAGCCCTTGCCACCCCATCCACAGGCTTTATAAATACAAGATCATCCCCAACTAGCCTCTCTCCCGGCAGTGTGCATGTAGATGTTTTACCAGACATTGATGGAAATGCGCCTGTAAAATAGGTTACCCTGCCTTTAGGTCCGTTCACACCCATCAGGAACATATGTTCTGATAGCCATCCCTCCTTTACGGCCTGCGAGATTGTTAGTCTAAAAGCTGGCTTTTTAGGCCCAACTGTATTTCCTGCGTATTGAGTATTTACAGCAAAACCTGTAAGGCCCTCAAGATCAAAATAAATTCTTCTATTCTTAATATTTTTACTTGTTTTTCTTTCATCAAGTTCACCCTGAGAATGAACAAATTTTAAGAATTTTGCATTTGGTGTATTTTTAAACTTTTCATAGGCATTCCTATAGAGGATCAATTCATTATGCATAACATACGAAGAATCTGTAATTTGCACAGCAAGTTCAGAGAGTTTAGATTCAAGCGGGCCTAAGGAGAAAAAGCCAATGTACATTGTTCTTCCAACCATCTGATTTCTTAAAAGATTATGAATTTCCTTTAATCCCTCATCCCTTTGCATTACGTTAAGAAATGGAAGTTCTTCTTTCTTTGGTATGAGAATTTTGGTGTTTTCCTTATCCCTTGCCTGATCGTAATAGTTATCAAAATGGTAAGTATGCATATCCTTTTCCAATCTACCCTCTTCACCATCCTCGAGTGCCTTTTTTCTAACAAAATCAAAATCTTCTTTTTTATCTGAAACTACAAATATTTTCGATGGATTTAATAACTCAACATAGAATTCCAGAAATTCAAAAAACTCTCTATTTTTTATTCCGTCAAGTTTTTTGAGTTCTTCTGAATCAAATTTTTCTAAGATTGATTTCATGTTAAGAGCCATAATATAGTCATAAAAAATTTTTTCTAAAAAATTGGTTTTGAACATAAATTGTTGTCCGCAAACGCTATATCATAACATTGGCCTTGAAGAGACATGCTACCTCTTCTTTATTCTCAATGGTTAGCCATGTGTACGCGGAAGCTGATTGTGTTGAACAAAAACCATGAAAATAGGTAAACGTAAAGAGACTAGAAGAAGTACGATAGGTTAAGAAGGTTGTTATGCTTGCGCTTAACATGATGTAGAAGTCGAAAGAAGACCTAGGGAGTAGTTATTTGCCCTAAAGGACACAGACTTCATTCAGACCTTAACGGCGTATTGAACATCCTCAAGAAAGCAGTGAATATAATGGTTTCAACAGTAAAGAAGCCTTTATCTTTCATAGTAGATCACAACAGAGTAGCGCCCGTAAAGGGGTGTAACCCTTGAAACCTAAGGAACCATCCCTCTTCAAGGGCGGGGAGGAGGTCAGTAAAACCAAAAAGAGTAAAGAGTTGCACTTATGGGATTACTCACCTTACCAAAAACTTAAATCTTAAGCTGAGAATTAATGTTCATGAGCCTGAAGATCGAGACCGTTAAAGTTGATGTTCCTGCAGGCTATAATGTGATCCTAGGGCAATCTCACTTCATAAAGACAGTTGAAGACCTTTATGAAACCTTAGCTTCTTCTTCCCCAACTATAAAGTTCGGGTTTGCCTTTTGCGAATCAAGCGGAAAGGCACTTATAAGGTTTGATGGAAACGATCAAGGCTGCATAAACCTTGCTGTGGAAAACGCTAAGAAGATAGGCGCAGGGCACTCGTTTATAGTTTACTTAAAGGACAGTTTCCCTATAAACGTGCTGAACAGGATCAAAAGCGTTGAAGAGGTTGACTGTATTTACGCTTCAACCGGTAATCCATTAAAAGTTATAGTAGCGGATGACGGAGAAGGTAGGGGCATACTTGGCGTTATAGACGGGATAAAGCCTAAAGGGGTTGAAAACGAAGAAGATAAAAAGGAGAGACACGAGTTTCTTAGGAAGATAGGTTATAAAAAGTGAAGATAAGCTTAAACAAACAGCTTGTCAAAAAATAACGGTTTGAAGTGCTCTGTATGCGGAAAAGAAGCTGTTCGTTACATACCTTATGCTAACATAGCTCTATGCAGGGACCATTATGTTGAATGGTTTGAGAAGAGGTTCTTTAAACATGTAGAGAGTTTTAAGATATTTGAAGGAAGCAAAAGGGTTGCCGTTGCGGTTTCGGGAGGCAAAGACAGCGTTTCACTTTTGCATTTAACTAAGATGGCTTCAGAAAAATACGGATTTGAAGTTTTGGGCATAACGATCGATCTGGGAATAGACAGAGGTACAGCTTATTCAAAGAAAAGCGTCGAAGTCGCCCTTTCAAACTACAAAAAGCTTGGAGTTGATTACGCTATAATTTCGCTCAAGGAGAAGCACGGCTTCAGCATTGATGAATCAAAACGTTACGTAAACAGGCCAGTCTGCAGCACATGCGGGCTTGTCAAGAGGTACTTGCTCAACGAAGTTGCAGAGGAACATGGCGCAGATACGCTTGCAACTGGGCACAACCTTGACGACATGGCCCAGTACGTGCTTTCTGCTTATGTTCACGGAAACCTTGAGTATGTCCTAAGAAACGGGCCCGTGATACCTGCAAGGCCTGGATATCCAGTTAAAAAGGTAAAACCTCTGTTTCTAACTCCTGAAGAAGAGATCCTTCACTATGCTCTGATAAAGGGCTTTGACTTTATTTATGATCCATGCCCCTATTCTAGTGAGTTCAACAGGGTTTCAAAAGAAAAGCTAGGCCTTATAATAAAAAAGATTGAGAAGGAATATCCAGGATTTACGCTTGGCTTAGTGCAAACTTTTGAAAAAGAAGTTAAGCCAAAGATGCACTATACAGAGGAAACTCAGGAAATTACAAAGTGCAAAATATGTGGAAGGCCAACAACTCCTGGAAGGGACATATGCTCATTCTGTGCAGTAAAGATGAAGATCTACGAAAGCCTACACCGTTCAGATGGACTTAAGAAAGCTCACAACGGCTGAATTGAACTTTTCTGGTTCCTCTAAGTAGCATGGATGGATCTTCCCTATTATTTCAAGCCTAGATTTTTTGAGATATTTCATGAGCGTTTCGTAATTCTCCTTAGGAGATATGGTGTCCTCAGAGCCCCATATAAGCAGGGCTGGTTTATCCTTTAGCTTAGGGAGCCTTTCTTCGAAAAGCCAGACGCCAACAGCGCCAACAAGGATAAGTCCAAGGATCCTTTCACTGTAGGTTGTAGAGTAATCGAGAGCTTCTTTTCCTCCCAAAGAAGCCCCCATTATAACAAAGCTATCAACTTTAAGCTTATCTACAAATATTGAAAGAAAAGAAGAAAAGCTCAAAAAGTTACCCTTTTCGCTCTTTCCGAAGCCCGGCATATCTATTGCAATAGCTCTCCAGCCTGCATCTGATATTGCTTTTATAGTTCCTGTTTTGGCCCAGACATCAGCTGTAAAAGAAGCGCCGTGTAGCATTATAACAGGTTTACCCTTACCTTCTTCTAGGTACCTTATTTTTGCTCCTTCAACATCTATATAATGTTCTTCCATTGGCCTTTATTTGAAAAAGCTTAAAGATAAAATTTGCTATACTATAGGTAGTATTTTGAGACCATTTCGTCTGAAGCGCCTGTTATCGATCTATACTTTTCAGCACCGAAACTGTTTATTATATGTTTAAACGAAACAGCGTATTCAGGCTTCCACCTAACGAAGATATCCTTTTCTTCGTTTAGATTGTGTTCAAGCAACGTTTTAAAATAAAGCGGTATTCTCCTTTCAAGCATTTCAAAGTTCTTCTCGTTTATCCATTTTTCTATGTTGCCCCCTAGAGTTGCTATGAGCTTATGGTCAGCTGAGATCCTCTTTACATATTTTATAAATTCCTGGTCATCTTCTTCTTTTTTCATAAGTATCGGGAACACTATTTCATCTTCATGTTTTGCGTGACAGTTGATTACAAATTCGTTAAAAGGTATAAAACCATCTAAAGCGTTCTTTATCTCTGAAAGCTCCTTTGATTTTAACCTTATAATTGAATGTTCAAAAAGCAGCACATCAACAGAGTCCATCTTTGCATCTTTTTCTTCCTTTTATATAAAGATGATGCGCATTTGTTAGCATAGATTTATGATCAAGAGAAAAATGGAATTTAAATGGATAAGATACATTTCAATGAATCAAAAAACCTTAATGATATTGGGTTTTGACCATAAATTCCCAAATTTAATCATTATATAAGCTAACGAAACGTTTTTACGTGATGCTTGTTTGCTAGTACCAATTAATTGTTGCAATGCTGCACCTTTTATTTGCCTTTTTATGAACCATGGCATTAGCTAGCAGCCATCTTTGTCTTTAACTCATATCATATGGTATGCCAGTGATATTGCATTCCAAACTGTTGCTCTGCATATAGCTTCTAAAACCTAATTATGAAATATCTTGACCTTATATTAAAGATCAAAAACGTCCATAGTCATCGATATTATATTAAGCAAAAACATTTCATCTAAAAATTCTGAATTCATGCATAGCATGACCCTGTTTTAGCAGATATTTATTTTATTGAAATAAATATAAGCATTAAGAGAGAGAAGTCAAGGCCAAAGTTGTTATGTTATAGCTCTTGTATGTGAAAATTTATGGTCAAAACCATGATATTGAAGATCTTTATTAGCTTGAATACGCAAATTATGAAGATTTCAAACAGTGTATTTTCATTAGAGAATGGGCACGACAGATTAATTAAATCGCATATTTATGCATATTTATGGAACAATGGTCAAAAAAGGTGGAGGCCTTGATACCTGAACTGATAGCTGAACACTTATTAATTCACAATACAGCTGTGAAGAATATAGAAAACTACGCTAAGAATAGGAACATGTTTAGATATTTTGAAGAGCTTGTGCTAAATCATGTTTACAAAGAGGAGACGTGGGTTTTTGCATACATGAGGGAGATTGGCATATTTGATGAAAAGTGTGAAGAAATAGCATCCCAGCACCAGGAAATTAGTGCTTTGCTCAAGGAACTTGCATCTATGCCAGAAGGGGAATTTATAAAGAGGTTCAATGAACTTATTGAGATGCTTTTAGAGCATCATTCAGGGGAGGAAAAGTACCTTTTCCCGCTTGCAATCGAAAAAGTTCATAAATAAGCAATTGACCTGTGCATTAAGGTTCAACAATTAACTAAGGCTTAAGTGCTTGCTGCTTATTTGCTATTAAAATTTATATCGAACATCTGGTTGTAAGTAGTCTTTTTGTGAGAACCATTTTAGCTATATCTTATAAAAAGCGTTTATACAAATTTATTAAAACAAAATTATTTTCAGATGCACGCAAAAATCCTAACTTGCCATACCCAATAGATTAAGCATAAATACACACGTAATTTTAATTCTGATATGAAAGTTGCGGTGATAGGCGTAGGTCGCTGGGGCGAAAATCACGTAAGGGTGCTTAGCAAGCTGGGAATGCTCAACGGAATATATGACGCTGACAGAAACAGAGCATTGTATGTAGCTCAAAAGTACGGAACTTTTGCGTATAATTCTCTTGATGAACTGCGACCTGGTTCGGTTGACGCCGTTGTTATCGCGACCCCTGCAACTACACATTATGAAGTCGCAAGGGCTTTTATAGAAAAGGGCATCAACGTGCTTTTGGAAAAACCTCCATCTACGAACTTTGAAAGCGTAAAAAAGCTTTACGAGATTTCAAAGGGCAGGGTCAAGGTAGGAGTGGGGTTTATCGAAAGGTTTAACCCTGCATTTGTAGAGCTTGAAGAATGCCTAAGGAGCTCATCTAGCGCCTTCTTCTACAGACTTGCAACAGGTTCAAACGTGAACGATGTAGGCGTGGTTCTTGACCTTATGATACATGACATCAACCTTGCAGATCATCTTTTTGGAACAGCTAAAGTCTTGTTTAAGAATGTCATAAGGGAAAACGGGAGAGATGTTACTGCAGAAGCCCTCCTTGACTACGGGGGCTCAAGGGCTTACCTGATTTCAAGCTGGAAGTCTACAGGCAAGTTCAGAAAGATAATAGCATTTGGAGAAAAAGCTTTGACAGAAGCTGACTTAGCTGATAAGAAAGGAACCTGCACAGAAGCAGATCATAACATCAGAAGCGTTGAAGGGAAAAATAAAGACCTCCTGGAAGCTGAGCATCTGCAGTTTGAAAGGTTCATAAGCTCGGGGGAACCTTTTCCAGATATAAATGAAGCTGTAAAAGACATGGCAGTAGTTGAGGAGATGCTTTCTTGAGGGTTTTCAAACCATCTTTCAGAAGAGTATCAGTAATAAGCCCGATGAGTTCTGCCAACTTATCTGTTGGCTTTGACGTGCTCGGGGTAGCCCTTGATGCTTATCATGACGAGCTCGATATCGAGCTAGATAAAAATAAAAAAAGCATAACAATTAGCTCTAACGTTAATCTAACTGGAGAAAACACTGCAAAAAGGGCTGCAGAGCTTTTCTTTAAAAAAGTAGGGTATGCTGGAGGCGCAACAATAAAGCTCGTTAAGGGCATACCTGCAGGCAAAGGGCTTGGTTCAAGCGGCGCTTCTGCTGCTGGAGCTGTTTTTGCTCTTAACGTAGCTTTTGGAAACGCTCTGAGCTTGTCTGACGTTATAGACATTGCAGCTAACTCTGAGAGCTCGCCTCATGCTGACAACGTTTCTGCAAGCATTCTTGGGGGTTTTGCTTTCGTTCATTCCAAGTCACCTTACAACGCTTTTTCAATCTACAGAAAATGGAAATTCTACTTAATAATTCCCAGATCAGAAACTCCAGAATCAAAGACAGAGCTTCTGAGAAAAGCCTTGGGCGAACCTGTGCCGTTTGAAAAATATGTTGAGGAAAAGTACGCTTTAAACTCTATGCTCAGGGGGCTTTTGTACGATGAGCCTGAGTCTTTCGGAAAAGGGATGAACGTTGAAAGCTACCATCAGCTAATCAGGTCAAGGACAGGGTTGTACTCTGATTATCTTAAGCTAAAGGGTTCGCTAATTGAAGCTGGGGCTCTGGGCGTTTGTATAAGCGGTGCAGGCCCTTCTATCCTTTTGCTTCCTGGAAAAGAAACTAGCATTAAAACAATAAAAAGCGTTCTGGAAGAAAAAGAAGTAGAAGCCGATATAATAGAAGCTAACGTAAGCGAAGGAATAAAAACGAAGAATATGGAAATATAAGTTACTTTAACGGAACGTATAGCGAAGATCTGCTAGCTCCTATACCAGGTGTTCCGTGTACAACTTTCTTTACTGTGTGTGCGTACTCTCCTAAATAATGTCCTATCATTTCTGGTTTTATTTCTATCTCAACGAACTCCTTTCCGTTGTAAACTTTGAACTTCCTTCCGACCATGCTCGGAAGAATTATAGTATCTCTTTCATGAGTTTTTATTGCCTCGTCAGTTTTCTTTAGCTTTTCAAATATTATTCTCTTTCCATAGTTTGCTGAGCTAAGCCTTTTAAGAGACCTCCTAGCTCTCGCAGGTAACAGGTTCATAAGCTCATCCATCTGCATGTTTTTAAGCTCTTCTAAAGTGTATCCCCTATACCTAAACTCTTTTACCATGTTTTCTCACTTCTAATTGAAAAAATAAAAATGTTTTGCATTTTACTTTCCTCTTCCGGTTTTTCTCGCAGCTATATGTCCTACTTTTCTTCCAGGAGGTGTATTTCTCGCAACTGTCGTTGGCTTTCCTGGGTGCTGGTGCCTTCCACCTCCGTGTGGATGGTATACAGCAGCCATTGCAACCCCTCTTACGAGAGGCCACTTCCTTGACCTAGCTCTCATAAACCTATACTTGTTTCCTGCTTTGAGGAAAGGCTTTTCTCCGGCTCCTCCTCCAGCAGCTATTCCAACTGTAGCTCTAGATGTACTAGGTAGCAGTACCTTTTTGCCCGATGGCATCTTGACGCTCGTCATATCTCCCTCGTGACCCATAATTATTGCATAAGTTCCTGCAGACCTTACGAACTTACCTCCATCGTTAAAAACTTTTTCTATGTTAAACACAAGCGTTCCTTCAGGAAGTTTGCCGAGCGGCAAGACATTTCCGTCTTTTATCTCAGCTTCTGGCCCAATGCTTATTTTTTGTCCTACTTGGAGCTGTTTTGCAGCAGGAAGGTAAACTTCGCTTCCGTCATCAGAAACTAGCAAAGCGATCGGTACAGCCCTTCCCCTTTCATGAATTATGTCCTTTACAGTATACTCTTTTGTTTCTGAAGGATCTAACTGTGGGTACTTTAACGGAGCTATCTTTCCCTTTTTCGCGCTCCTGAACTGCGGAGATCCCTTTCCTCTCCTTTGCGGAAGAATTCTCTTACCCATTTTACATAACACCTAATTCTGAAGCAAGGTCTGAGGCCTTAAACTGAGGGGCAAGCCTCACGTAAGCCTTCTTTCCCTTTTTATCTATAAGCGTGTTCACTTTTTCTACCTTTACTTTATAAAGCGCTTCAACTGCCTCCTTTATCTGGTGTTTATTGGCATTAATATCTACGTAAAAGGCCAGCTTGTTCTCTTTTGCTATCATGTTAACAACCTTTTCAGTCTTTACTACTCCCTTTATTATTTTGTAAGCTGTTTCAGCGTCCATAAACTCCAACCTCCTTAAACCTTTCGTTAAGCACATTTAAAGCTGATTCGGTGTATATAACTAGCCTTCCTGGTTTTCCTCCGGGAGCAAGGTGTAGCACGCTGACATCTTTTGCTGTTACAGCATCAACCCCTTTTATGTTTCTTGCTGCTTTTATTAAAGGCGAAATGCCTGATACAACAAAAAGCGGTCCAACGCCTTTTTCTTTTATCCTTTCGAGCTCATTTGAGAGCCCAAGCTTTATCAGAAGAGCTTCAACGTTTTTTGTTTTATTGATCTTTTCAACATCATCATAAACAACTATAGGAAGGTTACCGTCGTATCTGTGTCCCCTTTCTTTTACAAGTTGTATGTTTATAGTAGCTGCTAAGGCAGACTCTGTAGCTGCTAGCCTTTCCTTTTTGTTTATCCTTTTGTATATTTTCTTTTCAGCTTTCGGAGGATGCGCTAACCTTCCTTTTACTACGCTAGCAACGCCTCCAGCCTGACCTGCTCTCGGCGTGCCAGACCCCTTGATCCTTGCAAGCCTTGCTATACCATAACCAGTGCCCCAGGATTCAGCGGAAACCTTCATACCAGCAGTTGGGTCTCTACCTTTCGGCTGGAGTTTATGAGTAAACATTATCCAGAAAGCCCTTTCAATAAGGGTTTTGTTAACAGAAGATTCAAACAATTTTGGAAGCTCTATCTCCTTTATAGGTTTTCCTTCAGCATCAAAAACGTTCGTCTTCATACCTTAATCCCCTCTAGCGAAAGGTAAAGTATGCTAGGCGGCTTGAACTCTTTATCGATCCTTACGGCTTTTCTTATGAGCAGCGGCCTTCCTTTGGGTCCCTGTACAGAACCCTTTAGTAGTACATAATCTGAAGTTATTTTCTTCATGGGAAGCGAAACTCCTGGTTCTTTTGAAACCCCTAGAACTCTCAAGTTATATATGGTTCTCCTCTGATAACCCATTTGTCCAGCACGTGGCACTGTGTACATTACGGAAGCTGGATGCCATGGACCTATTGCGCCAACTGCCCTAACGGTTTTTCTGGATTTGTGCTGCTTTCTTTTAATGCCGAACCTCTTAACCGGTCCTTGGAAACCTTTACCCTTTGTAACTCCTATAACATCGACATATCCCCACTTAGATATGATGTCCTTTGGTTGAATCGTCTGGTTAATTATCTTTTTTAAGTATTCAATATTAGCCTTTATGTCCTTTCCTGAAACAGGTATCTCAAGCCTGTATGGCTTTTTCTGAGAAAAACCTGACTCTTTTGGTATAACGTCAACTACAGCTCGTACTTCATAAACCTTACTAATGTCCAAAGAATCAGATAATTTTCCAAGGTTTATTAGATAACCATCATAGTAACCGTATACTTTTGTATCAACTACGTGCATGGGCGGAATCGCGACAACAGTAAAGGGAACAAAAAGGGGTTTCCCAAAGTTTGGCGTTGATTCTCTATCGTCAGTTATTATTGCATGACCCATACCAACCTTAATCCCTAAAACAGCAGCAAGGGACGGTTCTTCCGTTGGGACATAATACTTTAATCTAGGAAGTATAGTAGAAGCTCTCTTTCTAGGGTAAAAAGCTAAAGAGCCCCTATGTGGAGCATGATGCTTTCTGTGGCCTATAAGCCTTCACCTTCCCATCACTACACTTCTCTATTAATAAATTTTTAGTCTATATTTGAGGCTCTTTGGTCTCTTCACTACCTTAGAACGATAAACCCAGAACTAAATCCTTAACCCCATAAAGTTAAAGCGTGTCCCGTAAGGGAATGTCCCACGAGGGCTTTACATATCCCGAATCCTAATAGGATAGGGTTAAGTTGCTAAAGGCAAACCTGTGTCCATTGCTGGAAGACCCAAGCTTGATAGCAGCCACTAGCTATGAAGTCATGTGGATAAAGACGATAAATCAATAACCTGTGATAAGTTTTGAAAGAACCATAACCCTTTATGACGGAAATGATGTCAGCATAAGTATTCCAGCCATGGCAACAGCTATTCCCACAGCCTGGAGCTTGTTTATTTTGTCCTTATAGATTATCTTCCCGAATAAAGTTACAAATACAGGTTCTGCAGCAACAATAGATAAACCCAAAGTCATCGTGTGGTTTAAAATTATGTAAAGAGCTCCAGCCAACCCCAGCCCAAGAGCAATGCCAGCAAGCGATGCCTCTAGTTTAGACAGATCATCTATCGCTGTTTCAGACTTGAGATAAGCATATAAAAATACTATTAGTAGGGCTACAGAGCTTCCAGTAGCCGCTACCGTCAAATAATTGGTGGAAAATTTTAGCGCATAGTTGAATGTGATGAACTGAAACCCCCACATTATGTTCCCAATTATAGCAGGAAGCAATGCACTGTTAAAATTCATTTCCTTAAACATTATGGTTGCTGAACCGGCAAATATTAATACAATGCTAATCCATGAAATATAGCTCACTTTTTCATGAAGCGCAACAGAACCAAATATTATAGGTATAGCATAGGAAATTGCTACCATAGACATTGTATCTGAGACCTGTTCGCTTTCCAGAGATTTAAGGACCAATAGCGTGCCAATTCCCATCAATATCCCAGTCAGCGCTGAGAAAAATAACGCTCCACTAGGAATCCAAAAACCTGTAAAACTGGAAAGAATAATTAGGATGCTCGCTGATGACGCACTTACTACAAGAGAAACGGGCACGCTCCCTGCCTTTTGAGATGGCCTTATGACTAAAAGGTCTCCTAAAGTGTAAAGCAACAGGGTAAGTATTCCAGCAAAAATTTCTGCCTTAACCATATTAAGAAATTATCGCTGAAGTTATTAAAGATATAGGTATGGTTTACGTCCTGAAGAAGCGGTGACATATATGTCCAGTTCTCACAATTGGTTGTATAGACCTTCAGGTATCCGCTAAATAGCCAAAAGCATGCGGTTAAAAGAACTCCATTCTTTTTTATACAGGCAATTGTTAGCTGTCAAATATTAGTTCGTCAAATTTTCCAAATCCATCATCTACCACCGGCTTTCCCACTTTTAAAACGAGTGTTTCGCCTAAGTTATCAGTCAGCAGCCACCGTTTTGCTTTTTGAAAGCTTGGAAACAAATAATGATATTATAAGTCCCATATAAGAAACAAACGTTTTCCAACAAACACGGACGCAACCAGAAGTGGTGTTTTATTAAAAAACACCGTGCAGGAAATTCATTATAGTGTAGATGCATGATGTGCCAGAAGAAAGCGCCGCTAAGTTCGCTGTAGACATCATTAAAGTGTACTTATAATTTACTACGCTCAAGGACTTCCTGATCCTATTGAGCTACTTTATAAAATAAAACTTTGTATATTCTAATTAACGACCTGCGTTAGCTAAAATCATTGCTGCAGAATCAAAGGGTTAAAGTTAAAATTCTTACTGCATAGGTTTTACTATCAATGTAATTTGTTATGTTCTTTGGCGTTGTAACAAATACGTTTTCTTGTCTATGAAATTCAAGTGAACCGATTCAACAAACTTTAAGTTTTTGTAACATTTATTCCAAGGTTATCTTTTAGAGTTTTAGAGCAGAGTTTATACAACTCATCAATTTTCTATCGAGCATTATTTGTTAGTTATATAATAAACCGTTAAAACAGATTGCCCCTAATAAATTTCTTTAAAAGAGCGAAGAAGTATACTTGCGGGAGTACTTTTTTATTTCAAAAATTTTTATTTATAAACCTTAATGTTATAAAATTTATATTTGAATAAATTTAGAAAGACTTTAATCGTACAGTTTCTAACTAATTTTAATGCAAAAAAGCATAACAGGTGTAAAAGAAGAAGACCCGTACAACAACGCGCTTACACAGTTGGCACTTGCTGCAGAAGAACTACAGATAGATCCGGTTTACTATCAGATGTTACAATTCCCGATGAAAGAGTTTATTACATATATACACGTAAAACTTTCTAACGGCGAGGTAAAGAGTTTTGTGGGTTACAGAGTTCAGCACAACAATGCCAGGGGTCCTTTTAAGGGAGGCATCAGATATCACCCTGCTGTAGACCTAAACGAAGTCAGAGCTTTATCTATGTGGATGACCTGGAAGACGGCGCTCGTGGACATCCCCTTCGGAGGAGCAAAGGGAGGTATAAACGTTGACCCAAATTCGCTAAAGCAAGAAGAACTAGAAGACTTAACTAGGAAGTTCACTGACGCAATACATAATATTATAGGCCCTGAAATAGACATACCAGCCCCAGATGTTGGAACAAACCCTCAGGTTATGGCATGGATGATGCACGAGTATTCAAAACTCAAAGGATATAACGTGCCTGCAGTTGTAACAGGTAAGCCCATCGAAATAGGAGGCTCAGAAGGAAGGCTAGAAGCAACTGGAAGGGGCGTTGCGATTGTAACACGAGAGGCTGCTAAGCTTATACTTAAGAAAGATCTCAAGGATGTGACAGTTGCAGTACAGGGCTTTGGCAACGTTGGGTCTTTCACAACTAAATTCCTCACAGATATGGGCGCAAAGGTTGTTGCGATCAGCGACATAACTGGGGGTAAGTATTTTAAAAAGGGAATACAAAATTTTGATGAGCTTTATAGAGACTTCCAGCAATACAAGGGAATAGGGAAGCTTCCTTACGGAGATGATATAACAAATGAAGAGTTGCTTGAATCTGAAGTTGATGTGCTTATACCTGCAGCAATCGAAAATCAGATTACTGAGCACAACGCTGCAAAGATCCAGGCAAAGCTCGTGGTAGAAGCTGCTAACGGGCCAACCACTCCGATGGCAGATAAAATACTCGAGCAAAGAGGCATAAAAGTGATACCTGATATACTTGTTAATTCAGGAGGCGTTATAGTTTCTTACTTTGAATGGGTACAGAATTTGGAAAGGGAACACTGGGAGCTAAGCGAGGTCAACCAGAAGTTAGAGAACAAACTCGTAAAGGCTTTCAAGGACGTTTATGATTATTCTCAGAAAAAGTCCCTTAGCTATAGGATGTCCGCTTTAATGCTGGCCGTTGAGAGGGTTGTAAACGCTATGAAGCTAACTGGCTGGCGCTGACATCTTTTTTGTTGAATGTTCTTTCTCTAAAATATCCCCTAATAACGTTTACTAGCCAGAAAAAGAGCAACTTTGGCTCTGACATCCTCACCGCCTTAAAAGGCGATTGTTCCTTCAAGGCGGATCATGGGTTCGTGGTTTACCGCCTTCATCTTCATAGCTAGTGGGATTTGCCCACCCCGCTCCGTTCGTCCAGCGATAGACCATGGGCTGTGCCTTCAGCCACTTACCCCTATCCTTAAAGGACTCGGTAATATGTAAAGCCCTCGTGGGACATTCCCTTACGGGACACGCTTTAATACGCTTTACAAGGTAATGGAAACTGATTGAACAATTGTTAATGATGTTTGTGATGAAACGTGTTTTGCGACTTTACAAATCTCATCGCATTTGAGGAAAAGTATTAAACAGCTTCTTGAACTATTTATGTAGTTGGAATACAAGAAAGTTCTCCTGGTAGCTGAAAAAGATACAATTACTGGAAAGTTAAAGAGTGGACCATCCCTGAGGCTAAAATATGGAGTTAATGGATACAGATTCATAATAAAGGAGGACCCTTTTTCTCAGTCTAAGTACGTAAGAAACCTTAGCTTTAACTCTATGACCACTCTTTACATGCTTCTAAAAGCACTGTTTCAGAGAGCAATAACTGTAAACGGAGACTTTGACTTTGTGCACGCTTTTTTCTGGACATTTTATAGGTACAGGAAGCCATGGATACATGAAAACGATCAGTCTCCCTCTCAACTTATATTTAACTATTTTAAGATGAAAAACGGTTTTGGCAAAAAAATTGTAGAAATTATCGCGAACTTGCTTAATAGCTCTAATGCTGTGATAACTTGGACAAACTATTCAGCAAAAGGTTTTGTTGAAGATGGTGTTGATCAAAGCTTGGTTCATGTTATCCCGCTACCTATGGAGGTTAGGTGTAAAAATAAAGAACGTCGCGGAATAAAAGTGCTCTTCGTTGGTAGAGATTACTATAGGAAAGGAGGAGACATAGCATTAAAAGCTGCGATGAATGTTCTCAAAAAACACAGCGAAGTTACCTTCATTTATGTTGGTAAGGCTACAATTCCAGAACATCCCAGGATAAAGCATTATGAAGGAATTTCAAGAAAGCAACTAGAAGATCTTTACAGAGACTCAGACATTTTGCTTTATCCTTCAAGGGTTGAGGCTTACGGCCTTGCCGCGCTGGAGGCTCTGTCCTATGGCATACCTGTAATAGCTTCAAACCTACCGTCTTTAAGAGAAATAGTAGAAGATTCTGTAGATGGATACATAGCAAACTCAGATGAAGATTACGCTCAAAAACTAGAAGAGATAATTGATTCGCCAGAAAGGCTGGAAAGCCTTTCAAAAATGGCTTGCGAAAAGGTAAAGATCAAGCACGATCCAAAGAAGATAGGGGAAGAGCTGAAGAAGATATATGAATCTATCAGCTGATTTTATTAGGGGTTTTTCGTTAAGGGTCACGAGCTATTTTTTGCAGATATTCTTCCCCGTCTACCTTCTTTATTACATAAAAGCTGTGGGCCTGGTTTATTGGTCGCTAGTAATAATTTTCTGGGTTTCAGCCGGCATTGGTGTGTTTCTTCCTTACCTTGTAAAAGAACACTGTTTTTACCTTGAGATCCTCTTTTTTGTGTTATCATTTTTGCTTTTTTTAATATCTAAGTCATTTTCGGTTCTGATTTTGATTGCACTTGCCGCTCTAGTTTCAGCTCTTACAGGGACTTATACATACTTTAGCTTTGCAAGAGAATCTTATCGTGGAGTTCTAAATTATATGAGAGGACAAGGTGCAGGACTTTTGCTTTCAGCCACTATTGCTTTTCTTCTCTTTTATTTTGCATCTTTAAAAATTGAAAGCTTTGCTGGTTTGCTCCTGATGGCCCTTGCTCTGATCCTTATAATAACAACGATCAAAAAAGGAGTTGAAAAACATGACGTTGGAAGTTTGAGCTTTTCAAGGCTAGTAGAAAAAGCATTTAGCGGGCTGAAATCTTATTATGAGGTAATAGGCAACGCCCTGTTCTGGATTTCATTTACTACATACATTTACTATTACCTTTACGTTTGCACAAAAGCTAGCTACGAATTGGCCATTTTACTCATACTCATTAGCTCTTTTTCAGTTTTCATTACTAGAATGCTTTTGAAAGAAAATTATAGCGGAAGAAGCTCAAAGACCATTTTTTTCGTTCTGTACGCAGTTTCTTTTTTGATTATAGCAATGAACGCTGTCGTAAAATACGTTTATGTTGACTTCGTTTCAGCCATACTTATAGGCGTATCACAGGGAGCGCTCTCAACTGATTTGCTTTTTGAGAGCATAAGCTTCAACACTAACGGCTCTTATGACGGTTACATAATATATAACGCTTACATAGGAGCTGGTGAACTACTTAGCAACGTCTTCTTCGGTCTTATGGTTACTTTTTCAATGGTTAAGCTTTTCTATATGCTCGTTTTCATAGTTGCAATAATAATTATATTTTTAAACATCAAACATATTGTGTGAACTACATATTTTTAACGGGGCTAGCTGGCAGCGGCAAGTCTCTCCTTACGAGCGTGATTTCTGATTCGTTAGAAGAAGATGGCTGGAGCGTAGCTAGGGTTAACCTAGACCCATCTGCGGAAAGTATACCTTACACTCCAGATTATGACATAAGAGAGTTCATAGATTCAAAAACGATATTTGAAAGGTATGGTCTGGGCAGTAACGGAGCTCTAATATTTGCGATGGACCTTCTTGCAGGAAACCTTCAGGCATTCTTACCTGTTCTTGAATCACTTGACCTTGATTTCGCTGTAGTAGATATGCCAGGTCAGCTAGAAATCTTCACGTTCAGGGAAAGCGGCCCTTTCCTGCTTAAAAGCATCTCAAAGGAGGACAAGCTAGTTTTATTCCTTTCGGATGTTGCAGCTTCGTCAGACTTTCAGAACTTCCTGTTGGCTGAGATTATGGCCAGGATCCTTTCTTTCAGGACAAACTCTCCCACTATTCACGTTATAAACAAAACTGATGTAAGCCCCGAAAGCGTTGAAAAGATCAAAAAGTTCATATCAATTAAGAATTCAAACGAGCTAAAAACTATTAATGAAAAGCACCTTTTTAACGCTTACAGACACATTCAAAAGATAACCCCTGAAACAACTCACGTTTTTGTTTCAGCAAAGACAAAAGATAACATCTGGCAGATAAAAGCTTACATAACAAGGGCATTTAAGGGCGGGGAAGATAAAAGAGAATAAAAAAGGTATAAATGGTTAAATATTAATTTTTAAAAAATAAATAACTTATGAGTGAAGAAAAAGTCGATTGGTACCTAGACTTTATAGATCTGAAAAGAAAACCGGCAGAAGACGAGATTCAGCTGCTATTCAAAGCAACACCTGCTCCAGGTTATTCTATTGAGGAAGCTGCTGGCAGGATAGCTAGTGAAAGCAGCGTTGGAACGTGGACAACTCTTACAACAATAACTCAGGACACCTTAAACAGGATGGCCAAAGTGTACAAAATATCGGGAGATCTTGTGTACGTGACATATCCTCTAGAGCTTTTCGAGCTAGGAAGCATACCTCAGTTGTTTTCCAGCGTTTTCGGCAACATATACGGAATGAAGGCAGTGGCAAGGCTCAGAGTCATCGATATCAGGTTTCCTAAAGAATACATAAAGAGCTTTAAAGGTCCTCAGTTTGGTCAAAAAAAGGTCAAAGATATACTTAAGATCAAGGAAAACAGGCCTATAATTGCAACTGTTCCAAAGCCAAAGCTAAGTCCAAGCGCTGAAGCACATGCAAAGGTAGGTTACGAAATCTGGTTGGGAGGCGAAGATCTTCTTAAAGACGACGAAAACCTCACAAGCCAGCCATTTATCAAGTTTGAGGACAGGGTAAGGGAAGTATTCAAGTACAGGGACAAGGCTGAAAAAGAAACAGGAGAAAGAAAGTCAGCCCTGATAAACGTAACTGCTGAGACTGAAGAAATGAAGAGAAGGGCAAAGCTTGTAAAGGATTACGGTGGCGAATTCATAATGATAGATTTCCTTACAGCAGGTTGGGCCGCCGTGCAGACTATAAGGGATTATGCTGAAGAGCTAGGCTTAGCGCTGTACGCGCACAGGGCGTTCCATGCTGCATTCACTAAGCTTCCTGATCATGGGGCTACTATGCTCTCGATAGCAAAGGTTGCAAGGCTAGCAGGCGTTGACTTCATTCACATCGGTACAGCAGGCATAGGGAAGATGGAAAGCACAAAGTCTGACGTGATAAGGATAAAAGAAGAGATAACTCTTGACAAAGTACCTCAAGAAGACATATACTTTGAACAGGACTGGGCTGGAATAAACCCCGTAATGCCGGTCAGCTCTGGAGGCCTGCACCCTGGCATTTTGCCACCGCTTCTTGATGCGCTGGGAGCTGACATAGCTATACAGGTAGGAGGAGGTGTGTTAGGGCACCCGATGGGACCAAGGGCCGGAGCGAAAGCTGTAAGGGACGCTATAGACGCTTGGAACAAAAAGATACCTTTGCAGGAATACGCTGAAAAGTCAAAGGAGCTAAAAGCAGCGTTAGAAAAGTGGGGTACACAAAGCTACGCGTGAATTTTTTATTTTAATGTTGTAAAGAAAGATTTTATCTCTTCTATTTCATTTTTTAGCTTATCTTCAATTTTTTGTTTTCTTTCCTTTATATAATCATATATTTCATTTGCCGCCACTTTCAGATTTTGAACCCTATCAAGATAAGGCACGCCAGCCCTCCCGAAACTCGTTTTTGCTTCGAGCCATAAAAGAACCGTTTCTGGATCTACATCTGGCTTCAGACCAAGATATAACCTTTCCCTTATTAAGTTATAGGCCAAAGTTGCAACCATCTTTTTCCTCCACTTTTCTATAAATTGCTCTTCTTCCTTTTCTGAAAGATCAAAAATAACTTTTGACTTGCTTTCTCCTTCAGGATCCAGGTTAAGCCCGGTTGCAGCCATTATAAACTCCCTGAACCTTAAAACAGGTTTTAATGAACTTGTAGAAACTACAAGAGATGAAGCCGCCGCGCTGTCAACTATTGCTATTCCAAGGTTTTCAAGGGGATCCTTTACATCGACAGAGACATTCTCTCCCTTAAGGTACTTGATTGCAAGCTCTATGTCAATAGGACCTCCGTAGACAAACTTTCCAGAAGTTGCAATGAGTGGTACAGTTAAGACCTTCTCAAATATAGCTGGGGTTATGTCTTTTGAAACGTCAACAAGCTCTGCATAGTTTTGTATACCGCTAAAGCTCTTCAAAAGGCTGTAGCTCGTGTGGCATGCTGGATGATAATAAACTGTATGCTGCATTTCATAAAGATCATAACGCTAAAAATTTAAGCATTAATTAACATTTTTCAAAACGTTTTTAATGTAATTTTGCTCTAATCAGTTGAATTGGAACCTGCTATAAAGAAGAATCTACGGGAGCCAATCGTAGTTGTCCTTGGGCATGTCGATGCTGGGAAGACTTCGTTACTTGATAAGCTAAGAGGTACAGCGGTTCAGGCAAAAGAAGCTGGAGGAATAACTCAACACATTGGGGCTAGCCTCTTTCCTTCGGACGTTCTGATTGAGATTTCACGAGAATTGTTGGAAAGGTTCAAGATAAAGGTTGAGATTCCCGGCATACTTTTTATAGATACGCCAGGTCATGAAGCTTTTGCAAACCTTAGGTACAGGGGCGGTTCAGCTGCTGACATTGCTATAGTTGTTATAGACATAACAAAAGGCGTTGAGCCTCAGACTATTGAGAGCATTAACATACTTAAAGAAAAGAAAGTGCCATTTCTCGTTGCCCTCAACAAGATTGACCTGATTGCTGGCTGGAGATCTCACCCTGAATTAACATTTGATAAAAACTTGAGCATGCAGGATAAGGCGACTCAAAAGCTTCTTGATGAAAGGATCTATACAGTTGTTGGTCAGCTATCAAACCTAGGTTTTGAAAGCGATGCCTTTTATAGGGTTACTAACTTTATGAGGCAAGTATCGCTAGTTCCTGTGAGCGCGGTTACAGGAGAAGGTATACCGGAGCTCCTGACTGTCCTTCTTGGGCTTGTTCAGAACTTTATGAAAGGAAAGCTCTCCTTCAAGGAAGGCCCAGGTTACGGAATAATAATCGAGGTAAAAGAGGAAGAAGGAATGGGAACTGTTCTCAACGTTATACTGATAAACGGAATACTTTCAGTAAACGACAGAGTGGTCACTGGCACGAACACAGGCGCAAAGTCTACAAAGATCAAGGGAATATACCTTCCAAAGCCCCTTGATGAAATGAGGGATCCGCGGGACAAGTTTAAGTTTGTAAAAACAGTAGCAGCTTCAGCAGGCGTCAGCGTTATGGTTTCAGATCCTGATGACATAGTTGCAGGAGCGCCTATATACGTTGTAACCAATGACGAAGAAGAAAAAAGGTATTCAAAAATGATAGAAGAAGAATTAAAAAGCTTAACGATTAAAACGGATCAGGTAGGGATTATACTAAAAGTTGACACTTTGGGTTCCCTTGAAGCTTTAAGCTATCTTTTAAAAAATGCTAACATACCTATAAGGTATGCAGAAATAGGACCAGTTACAAAGAAGGACGTTCTTGAAACTCAACTCGTAATGCAGAACAATAAATACCTGGGCGTTATACTTGCCTTTAACCAAAAATCGCTCGTAGAAAACCCACCAGTTAAGATTTTCTTTGGCAACGTCATGTATAACTTGATTCAGGATTATCTTAACTACGTAAAAGAGGAAAAAGAAAAGGACCTCAGGCTAAAGACTGAAAAGCTTACGTATCCCGCAAAGTTCCAGGTGCTTAAAGGTTATGTTTTCAGGAGAAGCAACCCTGCGATATTTGGTATAAGGGTCATAGCAGGAATTCTTAAGCCAAAAGTAAGGGTAATGAACTCAAAAGGCGAAGAAGTAGGTTCGATAGAACAAATACAAGTCCAGGGCGAAAGCGTTCAAAAGCTCGGAAAGGGGGAGGAAGCAGCGATCTCTATGAAGAACGTAACAGTCGGAAGGCAAATAAAGGAGGATGAAGTTCTTTATACCCTTCCGTCAGCAGAAGAAGCAAAGGTTCTAAAAGACACAAACCTTCCAGAGGAAGACCTTCAGGTTTTAAAGGAAATAATTGAAATAAGGAGAAAAGTTGAATACCTCTACGGGTATTAACCTTCCAAAAGCTTCCTTAAAGCTTCGTTAAAGTTTGTTTTGACAAAGCTTTTCATATTCCTTTCGTATTCTTCTATCTTTTTAGAGTAATGGGATAATGTGTACTCTATCTCGCTTTCTCCGCTGATCAGCCTTCTTCTGGCGTATTCCTCTATTTCAAAGCTTATTTCTTTTCCAGCATAAACAACCTTTTTATTTAAAAGGTCTATTGTTACCGTAAGTTTACCTTCCTTCGCTTTCTCTATTATATCATTAATAATGCTTTCAGGAAGCTTTATGCATGCAAGGCCGTTTTTTATTGAGTTGCCATAAAATATGTCTCCAAATGATTCTGCAAGAACAGCCTTAATTCCGTAATCTGTTAAGGCCCATACTGCGTTTTCTCTTGAGGATCCTATACCGAAGTTTTTCTTTGAAACGAGCACAGTTCCGTCTTTGAACCTTGGATCGTTTAGGACAAAATCGGCTTTAGGCCTTTCATTTTCATCGTACCTCCACCTGTAGAACAGGTACTTGCCGAGCCCCTCTTTTTTAAGAAACCTTAAGAACTGTGCCGGTATTATCTGGTCAGTATCTATGTTGTCCAGCGGAAGAGGAATGACTTTTCCCTCTATCTTTTCTGGCATTTTAAACCACCTCACTAATTTCAACGTTTCTAACATCTACAAAGTGGCCGTATATTGCAGCTGCAGCTGCCATTGCCGGGCTCACAAGGTGCGTCCTTCCGCCCGGTCCCTGTCTGTTTTCAAAATTCCTGTTTGAAGTCGATGCCGACCTTTTTCCTGGAGGCAGCCTGTCAGAGTTCATAGCTATACACATGCTGCAGCCAGAGTGCCTCCACTCAAAACCGGCTTCTATAAATATTCGGTGCAACCCAAGCCTTTCAGCAGTTCTTTTAACCCACTCTGAACCTGGAACTACAAGAGCCTTAACGCCTTTGCTAACCTTTTTATTTTTTACAACCTTTGCTGCCTCTATAAGGTCAGAAAGCCTTGCGTTTGTGCAAGATCCTATAAATACGTAATCAACTTTAACGTCAGTTATTTTCTGACCTGGATTTAATCCCATGTACTTGAGGGCCCTTTCATATTCAGCTCTTAAGCTTTCATCCTTTACCTCAGATGGATAAGGCACTTCGCCATCGATGGGTATTACCATGGCCGGATTTGTTCCCCACGTAACCATGGGCTTTATCGAGCTCGCATCAATTTCTATTTCTTTTTCGTACTTTGCATTCGGATCGCTTTTCAGACTTTCCCAGTATTTAACGGCTTCTTCCCATTCTGATCCTTTAGGAGCTAAAGGCGCATTCTTTACATAAGAAAACGTCTTCTCATCAGGTGCAACTATTGCTGTTCTAGCACCAGCTTCTATTGACATATTACAAAGCGTCATTCTTCCTTCAACTTCCATGTCAGACACAGCTTCCCCAGAATATTCAATTATATGACCTATTGCCCCTCCTGTGCCTATCTTGCCTATTATGTAAAGCGCAACGTCTTTTGCGCTTACTCCTTTGTTTAACTTTCCGTTTATTTTTATTTTAAATTGCTTTGGTTTTTTTATCCAGAGCGTCTGTGTAACGAAAACATGCTCAACTTCTGAGGTTCCTATTCCAAAAGCAAGAGACCCTAGAGCCCCGTGCGTGCTTGTGTGGCTGTCTCCTGCTGCTATTGTTAGCCCTGGCAAAGAAAACCCAAGTTCTGGCCCTACTACGTGTATTATTCCCTGATAAGGACTATAAAAATCGAGCAACGGCACGTTAAACGTTTTTGAGTTTTCCCAAAGAGCATCCATTTGTTGTTTTGACAGTTCATCTATTGTGGGATTAACCTTAGAATCTGTTGGAACATTATGATCCATAACAGCAAGAGAAAGGTCAGGACGCCTGACCTTGTATCCCTTCTTTTTCATGTCGCTGAAAGCTACAGGGGATGTTACCTCGTGTGTTAGATGCCTATCTATATAAAGCAGCGACATCTCATCTTCCTTTGCTATTTCATGAGCTTCCCAAATCTTATCTATTATACTGTAAGGCATTCACTGGTTTTGACTGTTAATGTTTAAAAAAGTTTTCCTTTGATTTTTATTGAAACGGCTAAAGTTGCTCTATTCGGAATCTAAAGAATCGTTTTTAAAAGCAAAATTATAAATCATCATGATTTGCCGACACAAAACGCAGCAAAGAGAATAATAAATTTTAGAAAGTACATCTACATAATACTCTTTTTTCTTGTGCTCATCATGATCAAAATTGGGATAACAGGAATTAAAGGCCTTTTTATTAGACCTTCTTTCCTGAGCACAGTAACTATAACGATACAGCTTTTTGCCATTATGGACCCGATTGGGGCTTTGCCGTTTTACCTCTATTTTCTAAACAAACTTGAAGGAAAAGATAGAAACGCTCTCTGGTCTACAGTTGTTGTATCAATGACCGTTCTCCTTTTCTTCTTTGCTCTTGTTGGAAATGAAATGCTTAAGCTTTTCGGCGTTAGCATCTACAGCTTTATGATTGGAGGCGGCGTCCTGCTCATGATAATAGCAATAGATACTATGGGCGAAGGCTCAAGGTCATTAACTCTTGATCCAAAAGAGGCCGCTATAGTTCCTCTTGCTTCTCCGTTGCTAGTTGGGCCTGGTACTGCAGCAACGCTCATAATACTTTCAAACACAATACCTCTTTCTGAGCTTATCATTTCGCTAATCATCATAGCTGTTTTCGCTGCAGCTATACTCAAATATTCAGAAAGCATACTTAAAATAATCGGTAAAAACGGAGTGACGGCTTTTTCAAGGCTTTTCAGCATAATAGTAGCCGGTTTTGCGGCGCAGCTTATTTATGAAGGGTTAGTTGGCTGGGGCATCATTAAGCTCCTTTGCGTATTTTTGTAACTCTTTTCTTATAGCTCAGCTTTAAACTTTATAGCAAAGTACAGCAAATTAGATCTGATGGCAAATAAAATTGCTATAAAAGACGTTTTCATGGTAAGCTATGTGGGAGATGAGCTTATTCAGCATAGAACATCAATTTTTATAGAAGGCAACGTTATAACTAAAGTAGGAGACACAGACCAAGAAAACAGGTTTTCAAACTCTGATCTGGTCATAGAAGGCAAAGACCTTATCGCTATACCTGGGCTCATAAACCTTCATGCACATGCTGGGCCGACAGCTATAAGAGGTCTTGCCGAGGATCTAAGGTTATCAGAGTGGCTTAAAGAATACGTGAATCCTGCACACAAGGTTCTTACTGCGGATGACGCCGAAGTTGATTATGAGCTTTCTTATCTTGAAATGATTAAGAGCGGTATAACTCATGTGTTAGACCTTTACAGATTCCCACACGTTGGAATAAACGTAGCTAACAGAATAGGGATAAGAACAACAATAGCTCCCTATACATCTGACGTTTACGAAGGCTTTGAAAAACCTGAAACTGCTGTAAAATATATAGAAAAATATCATGAATTTAACGGGCTAGGGAGGGTCTGGGCCGGTTTTGAACATTTATCTTATTGTTCAGAAAGCTGTCTACAGTCTATCTCAAAAGCAGCAAGAGAAAACGGAACAGGCATTCATACGCATGAGTTTGAAACTTTAGATTTTGTTGAAAATGTTGTGAAAACTTACGGTAAAAGGCCGCTCAGCGTTTTTAAAGAATTTGATATGCTGAATTCAAACTTGATTCTGGCACACTGCGTATGGCCAACTCCTGAAGAATTGAGGGTTATGGCTGAATCAGGTGTAAGCGTTTCTCACAACCCGGTAAGCAACATGAAGCTGGCTTCTGGAATCGCACCAGTTACTGAAATGTTGAGGTTAGGGATCAACGTAGGCCTCGGGACTGATGGGGTTAAAGAAAATAACAGGCTGGACATCTTTCAAGAAATGAAAGTGGCTTCGCTCATGCAAAGGGTAGTTTATGAAAAAGCTCAGTTGATGAGCGCAAAAGAGGTTTTTAAGATGGCCACGGTCAACGGGAGCAAGGCATTAAGGATGAAAAGCGGCGAGCTTAAGGAAGGTTACCTTGCTGATTTAGTTCTTCTTGACTCAAAAGCGCCAAATTTAAACCCGCTTTACGAAGACAATGTTCTCTCTCAGGTTGTTTTTGCTGCTCATCCTGGAAACGTAAAATACGTGATAGTTGATGGGAAGCTTGTGGTAGAAAACGGTAGAAGCCTTATGGTTGATGAAGATAAGATCGTTGATAAAGCTATTAAGCGTGGCAAAGAGCTTTTGAAAAAATTGGCTAAAAACAACTAAACAATCTTTCTGCAATATGTAAGAAAAGCCGTATGACCAACCACAAAGTTTTGTGGTCTAGTCCTGTTTTCGGCCACTTGCAACCTTCTTATAAATATCTCAACAGTCTCTTCAGGGAAAAACCTTTTTTCCATGCTGGAATAAAGCTTTTCTAGCTGATTGTACGTAGGAAGAAGAAAAGCAGCAACGGAACCAGGTTTAAGCGCTTTCCACACAATTTCAACTAGCTTCCATGGATCCCCTAAATCTACGAACGCGGCATCGTAATAATTTTCCTTTATTTCAGGCGTAAATGTTTTAAACTCAACAAACTCAGCAAGTCCAATATTTGCTAAGTTTTCTTTTGCAATTTTTATGTAATGTTCATTAACGTCAAAAGTATGAACCTTACCGTTTGGCCTTACAAAGTTTGCTATGTACGCAGTCATGGCTCCGCTTCCCGTTCCCAGTTCTAAAACAAAGCTACCGGGTTTTATGTTTAATTTAAGGATCGTATAAGCGGCGTCCTTTGGATAAACAATTTGAGTTTCTCTTTTAAAATTCATTACATGGTCTATCAAAGTTGGTTTGAACGCATAGTAAAGTCCATCCTTTGTCTTATAGCCGTATTCCTTTCCTATTAATTCTGAAAGGTCTAGCGATGAAATATGGGTCTGAAACTTCTTATCTTTTTTTACCTTGACAAGCCAGCTTTTGTTTTTATGCACAAGCAGAACATAATCGCCTTCAGATATTTTTCCTTCTTCAAGCATATGTAATAAGAAATCAGACAAGATATAAGGTTTCTGAAAGGTCTGCTATATCTTTCGCCATTTCTATGATCCTCGATACGTTAAGGGCAATTTGAGGATCTACAGATTCAAGCGATGAATAAGCTTCATTTGAAGCCTGTTCTATGTTAGATGGCTTTACCTTCTTATCACCGAGAAATGCCATTATTGAAATTTCCTTCAGCTTTTTTACAGCTTCAAGTTCCTCGCTACTGATCTTTCCCGCTATATTTGTGAGCTCGTCACCTATCGTTTCTATAAAATGAAGCACTAGCCGGTAATCAAGGAACTGCACAGGGCTGAGCATTAGCTTTTTTGCTATTGCTGAATCCGTCAGCCCTGTCCTCAGCATCCTGATAAGAAGAAAATATAACTTGTCAACTTCTGCATCCATAGCCTTAACTTTATTGCTGTCCGAAATTAAATCGATCATGAAACTTGTAATTCTATCCATTCTCTTTATTATTTCATAAAAATCTACCTGGTTTATATCGAGAGCGAATGAAAAGACCGCTTCGTTGTCGTTTTCTGAAACAAGTAGCAGTCCCATGAACTTTGACTCTATAAGACTTTTTAGTTCCTCAAACAATTTTTTGTCTTTATACGATATTCTTAATTTCGTGTATCCGTTGATATAAGCGTACGATAATATTTTTTCTACGTATGAACTTTGCAATACTTCTAAGTTTATATAAAAAGTTTTTTCTGATTCCTCTTTTTTTCTTGGTACAAGTATTAACTCCCCGGTAGAAGATTCAAGAGCTTCCAGGATGTCCCCTTCATTAATGCTGTACTTTTCACACCAGGGTTTTGGCAGCGTTATAAATAGGGATGAATTGCCAATCTTAAGCACTTTTCTCAGATAAGTCATCATAACAAATTTGTAAGTCTTCCCTTTAATTGTTTTTAGCGTAATGACAATTCAGACGAACCTCTATCATGTTTGGCCAAAATTTTTTATCAATAAGTTATTTTTTGTAAATTTTAACTCAATATTTGATAAATTTTTTATATAATTTTAACATTTTCCTTTTTTTAGTAAATTTAATAATGTTAGTTCATAACTTTTTCACAAATGTCAAGTCAAAGAAATGAAAAATGGTCACATAGGTTTATGATTGCCGCAATTATTCAGAGCATATTCGCAGCTATCTGGACAATTCCAATTGTTTTCCCGTGGATAAAGCCTCAGTATTAATGGTAATGGCAGCAGGAAGCGCTGGAACTTGGTTTACAGTGGGTTATATACTTTATATTGTTGTAGGTGTACTCGGCAATGCAGCTATAGGCCTTGTATATCAGCACTTTGAAACCGTTGAAGGCAAGGTAGTTAGCGGCATAACGAACGCTTTAGCATGGCTACAGCTTATACTTTTTAATTTTGGAGTAATGGCAGCTACATGGTCTCTAATGATTGCTGGATACTTTGGGGAAGCTGATCTACTACCACCTGCTGTAGGGGGAAAGGGAATGACTGCAGGTCAAGTGCATGTTTTATTTCTTTCAAAATTTATAGATCCTGTAGGAGCTTTTGTAATAATCACAGTTCTAGGAGTTCTCATAGGGGCTATTGCGTTTTTGAGCATATCTTTAAAAGACTGATTTTATTTTTTTAATTTAGATTGACCGTTTATAGGTTGTTTAGGTTAGCCTCTTTTTCCCATACCTTAACAGCGTTAATCTGGACGTTGTTTATTGTAATTCCTTATCCACCGTTCAACTATTTGTTACCTATAATTGAAAAAGGAGGACCTGGTATCTGGTTTTGTTTGGATATTTAATCTACATTATAGCGGGTCCTGTAGGGTTAGGAACCGTTTCCGCGTTGATAAAAACCATAGAAATAGATGAAAAAGCTCACATAAACGAAGCTTTAGCAAAGATCGGTTTCTACCTTTCATATGTAGTCGAGTAGCTAATCGACATCCTGTTAGCTTTAGCTGGCGCGCTGGGGGTTATTACATGTATTTCGTAGCTGTTTCGCCTTCTATCTTATCATCAACTCTTTCTAAATTTATAATTCCAACAACTCTCACTACTGTTGTTGCTGTGCTTGGATACCTGATGGTTTTGCTTACGATGATGCTTGCAAAGCATGAAGAATAAAGTCAACCCTGTTGCATATGTTTTATTAATAGCTTTTATCTTTACTATAGAGCCTTTTTCTGTTAATGCACAGAGTTATCAGCAAGCTGGGAGCTGGGCTGTTGGCATCGTAGTGCATGACGGCTTTACGCTCTGCAACGGCCAAAAAGTTCTGTGGAAAGATGTTTATAACATAAGCGTTTTGCTAAAGCCCCTCTCATAAACAATACTGATAAAACAGTAAAAGCCTGTCTATTAACAAAAACCTGACATTTCGGTCAGGTTAGGTGTTATAGAACCTAGGCTCGTTTGAGGTCTTTTATGAGTTTTTTTGCCCCTGTTGGAACGTGTTTTTTCAAGATTTTTGTCAGTATTCTGTCTAAAAGCCCAAGCTTAAAATTAACGCCGCATGCGTTCTGATGGCCTCCTCCGTTATACTTTGTAGCTATATTAAGAAGGTTTACTTTTCCATCGCCGTAAAGAACTCCAGAGCTTTCAGTGTAAAGAATAAAAACTATGTTAACGCCTTGTTGATGAAGTTTTTTTGCTAAAAGTGAGCCTATTAGCTTTTTACCCCTTAAATCCACAAAAGCTACTTTCTTGTCGGATTCTGTGTTAAAAATTCTTGCTTTCTTTAATAATATATCTATGATTTTGTTTTCCTCTTCAAGTTGTTTTTTCCAAGCTTCAACTTTTTCGTTATAAAAAATCCCTTGAGAAAACATATCAATAAGCTCTAATCTATCTTTATTGCTTCTTGTTCCAATCTTATAAGCAAGCGTAAGTTCCAGCTCGTTTTTGTTAGTGTCGCCGTCGTCTGCTATTTCCGCTATCTTTTTAGATATTTCATCATCTTTTGCAAAACGTCTGTAAAGTATCGATGCGGCGCTTGGTGAATTTTCAAGAATCAGGTTTATATGCTTTGAAATTTGTTTATCAGCTTCATGCCATTCATGATGATCAATCCAGATAATCTCGCAGCCAGACGACTTTATTCTTAAAATCTCTTTTTCAACATTAGCATAGTCAGAGTGATTTAACGCTACGTCAGCTATTCCCAAAATGCTGCAGCTTCTTATTTTCTTAAGCGTTTCAGCAATTGTCCTCGGACCTGCAAACATTATCTTTAGATCATCATTGAAAACCCTCTTTGCTATAGCCCCGCTACAAACGCCGTCAAGGTCTGTATGAACTATGAAGATTTTTCTTGAATTTTTATGCATCGGACCTTTGAAATAAAAATTGTAAAAAATATAAGCTTTATAATAAAATTATAAAGTTTTTAACTTTTTATAGCTTTATAGACCTTTTCAGAAGTAATCGGGAGGCTGTTTATGCCCTTACCAATAGCGTCCATGATAGCGTTTCTGATCGCAGGTCCAGGCAATACAACTGGTGGTTCAGCTACTATTTTTGCACCAAAAGGCCCCATCGAGCCCTGTTTTTCTATTATAAACGCTTGTATCTGTTCAGGTATATCAAGGCTTGTTGGTATATAATAGTCTTTCAGGTTTGGGTTTACTACGTAACCTTCCTTATGCACGAGCTCTTCCATCATTGCGTACCCTAGTCCCTGTACCGTTCCTCCGTATATCTGTCCTCTGACGCTTTTCGGGTTTATAGCCCTGCCGACATCAAAAGCTACATAATAATTAAGGACTTTGTAGAGACCGGTTTCTGTATCTACTTCGACTTCAGCTATTGCAGCGCCAAAAGTGTACTGATTGTAAGGTGATCCAAGCCCAGTTTCTTCATCCCATTTGCAAGATGGTGCCATATAATATCCTAAGGCGTTTAGCTCTATGTTGGCTTCATACGCTTCTTTAACCAATTCTTCCCATGATATGCTTTTGTGTTCCTTTCCTTTGCAATACACATATCCATCAACTATTTGGACATCTTCAACTTTACAATTAATTAATTTAGAAGCAACAGGTAGAAGCTTCTGCTTAAGTTTGAGCGCAGCATCTCTTGCCGCATTCCCGCCTATGGCTATAACTCTTGACGCAACAGTAGGCCCAGTTTCATGATGTATAAGAGTGTTTGGCCTGTCTATGGTAAAGTAATCTATTGGAACGCCAAGCACGCTTGCCGCTATCTGAGCTAAACCTGAAATTGCTCCTGTTCCAAACTCTGTAAGTCCTGTCCCAAGGTGTACCTTTCCGTTTTTTTCTACAGAAAGGTGAACATAAGCATAATCGTTTCCTTCAGGACCTAACGCGTTGCCGTGATGTAACATAGCTATTCCTATTCCTCTTCTTATCTTTCCATCTTGTTTTGAGTAAAGCTCTTTCTTCTTACGATAATCGCTTGCTTTAACTACTGCATCAAGGCATTCGGGCAAACCACAGCTCTCGTCCATAAGCTGTCCAGTGCTTGTTCTTGACCCAGGCCTTAGCATGTTGATCAAACGTAAGTCCAGCGGATCCATATTCAGTTTCTTTGCTATTTCATCCATTTGAGATTCTGCAGCAAATATAGCCTGAGGAGCTCCGAATCCCCTGAAGCTTCCTGTATAAGTGTTGTTAGTGTAAACTTTGTAACCGTCGTTCCATACGTTTGGTATTTCATACGGACCATTAGCGTGGAATGTAGCTCTTACTATTACAAGAACCCCTAATGAAGCGTAAGCTCCGCCATCTAGAACTATCTGAACCTTTGACGCAGTAAGTTTACCATTGGCTTTAACTCCTGTTTTGTGTGTTATAATTGCAGGGTGCCTCTTTGTATGGGCTATCATCGATTCCTCGCGCGTCATGCTCATTAGCACTGGTTTTCCTGTCTTTAGTGCTCCCAAAGCAGCTATGGACGCAACATCATAAGGCGGTTCATCGGATTTTGGTCCAAAAGCGCCACCTGTAACAGCCTGAATAACCTCTACCCTGTCAATAGGCCAACCAAGAACCTTGGCGACAGCTGCCTGAACGTGGTGCGGAGTCTGCATTGAGCCTATTATCAGAATTTTCTCACCGCGCGGCACAGCAAAAGCTGTCTCAGTTTCCATGGGGGCTGCGTCCTGGTGCTGAGTTCTGAAAGTGTTTTCAATTATATAATCAGCTTCCTGAAAGCCTTTTTCAATGTCGCCCTTTCTTACTTTAATATGCTTCACTATGTTTCCATCATCGTGAATCTTTGGGGCATCAGGTTTCATGGCTTCAATAGGGTCAAAAACTGGTTTTAACGGTTCGTATTCAACTTCTACAAGCTCTTTAGCTTCCTGAGCCCTGTTTGGTTTTTCTGCTATTACTGCAGCTACTATATCACCAGTTGACCTTACTTTATTAAAAGCAAAAAGAGGCCTGTCAGGTATTATCGTAGATGATTCATTGAGCCCTGGCACATCTTTATACGTAAGAACGTACCTAACGCCAGGATAGTTTAAGGCTTTTGAGACAGATATGTTCTTTATTATGGCGTGCGGGTATCTTGAGAGAACAAGTCTTGCATAGAGCGTATTTCTAGGTATTAGATCATTAGTATAGATGGGCGATCCCAAAACTTTTTCAAGATCGTCGATTCTCCTCAGTTCTTTTCCTATGTATAATAGCTCCCCTCTTTCTGCCTTTTTCTGAATTTCCATTAAAAATTCTTCAGCAGTTTGAGCGTTCATTCAGGTCGCCCCGCATCATAAATAGCGTCAATTATATCATAATAACCAGTGCACCTGCAGAGGGTTCCGCTTATAGCTTCTTTTATTTCCTGTTTGCTAGCTTCTTTCTTCCTGCTAAGCAGGTGCCAGCCAATTATCTCCATGGCTGGGGTGCAGAAGCCGCACTGTGCTGCTTGATGAGCTCTGAACTGCTCTTGAATCTTTTTCATCAACGGATCGTTGTTCAAGCCTTCAAGCGTCGTTATCTTATGATTCTTTGCCTGAAAAGCGGGAATTATGCATGAAAGAACAGGTTTCCCGTCCATGAGCACTGTGCAGAGTCCACAATCGCCTCTCCCACAACCTTCTTTTACAGACTTGTATCCAAACTCGTCCCTTAACACATCAAGCAGCCTGTCATCTGGGTCAACAAGAACTTCCCTTTCAATACCGTTAACGTTTAATTTAACAAGCATCTGAGCCATTTTACTGTTCACCTCTCAACTTAAACAAAAGCCTTTCTAACATAGCAAGCAAGAGCGCTTTCCTATACTCTGCGGAAGCCCTGAAATCATCTGTTAGTGAAACCTCCTCGCTCAAAACCTTTTTTGCGCCCGCTATTGTTTCTTCGTTCAAGGCTTTTCCTTTTAAAAATTCCTCCGTATTTTTTGCTCTTTCTGGGATCTTCCCTTTTATCCTGTTTGCTGCAATTCTTACGTCTTCAATCTTTCCATCTTTTACTTTGCCTACAACAGCCATGTTTACTATATTTATTATCAAAGTGTTCCTCCTGCCAATTTTTTCAAAAGCGGAACTATAACCTTCGCCAGGATCTTCAAAAGATATCTCCGTAAGAATTTCGTTCGGCCTTCTGTTGATTTTTCTTTTTCCGATTATGAATTTTTCAAGATTTATATACCTTTCCCCGTCAACGCTGGAAAGCTTTACTTTGGCGTTAAACGCTAATAAAAGCGGTATAAAGTCTTCGCTGCTTGAAGCAGCGCAAACGTTTCCACCTATGGTTGCGACGTTCCTTATTTGTGGGCTTCCAAACTTTGCTATGACATCTTTAAATCCTGAAAATCTTTTTTCTTTTAAAATACTTTCTCCCTCAAGCTGAGAAACAGTAACGAGGGCCCCTATTTTTATCAAATTTCCATCCTTTTTTACATATGATAGCTCGCCAGCAAGGCCTGAAATATCCAAAAGCTTTTTAGGTTTTACCTCTCCATTTCTTATTCGAGGCCATAGGTCTGATGCGTTTGCTATTATTTCAGCATCAGGGTTCTCGTTAAGAAGTTTTAATGATTCTTTCAAACTTGAAGGCTGAAGAACTACAATCTCGCTTCTGTTTAATAAAGGCTGCTCCATCATGAGCTCATTATTTTATATTTTTATATATTTTTTGTTTACGATATTCTTAATATTTCAACAAAAATCATTTTCGTAAATAGCTCAACTTTTAGTAAACACACGAAGTATAAAAGCTTTATATTTAATCCAATTTATTGTATCTAAGCTTTAGGGGCTAAAATTCACTTTTTAATAATAAACAACTCCTTACAAATGATTTTCACATTAAAGAAATTTTTTATATAATAATGTTATTGATTAAGTGAATGACAACCATCGCCTTTTAAGGCGGTGAGGATGTCAGTAACCTCCTCCAACAGGAGGAATCAGCATCACAACATCTCCGTCATTGAGTTTTGTTTTGCTGTAGCTTTCCCTTTTTACATACCCGTTGTTAACATAAACAAGAAAGTGTTCATGAAATTCTCTTTTATTGTTCATTATAGCTCTCTCTGCTCTTTCTCCGTATTTTTGCAAAATCTTATTTAGAAGATCTTCTACATTCTCCGCATCTATTTCAGTTTCATGAGCGCCCAAAATATCTATAAGCTCGTAGAACACTCTGAGTTTTATTCTTGCCATAAAATTATTATTTTAAAAAATTATTTTATGCTTTCTAAAAATTTTTTAACGCCTCCGTCAAGATGAACTTCTACCCTCGTTACGTTTTCATCTATGTATAAAAGTATAGGCGCCTTAACGATATATCCAAACTTATTAAATATCAATTTTCTCCCACCATAAGTTTCTTTGCTCATTGAAACAGCTACATCGACGATTTCTACTTTAAACTTTTGAAGCTCGCCTATTATAGCTTCTAAAGTTCCACCAGTTGATATAGCGTCATCTATAAGAAGCGCGCTCTCACCTTCAGATATTCCGTAAATATAATATGTCCCTTTTTCGTATCCAGATGCATAATCTACTTTGCTCATAGGTTCATCCCCTAGGTTTCTTTTTCTGACTATTGCCAATGGTTTCCCCTTCCTTTCTGCTATAAGAGTAGCTATCGGCAGCCCAAAGCTTTCTGGCACAAGCACCTTGTCGAAATCATCCCTCGTTATGTTGTCTATAGTGTCCGCAAGGAATGACATAACTCTTGCTGATGGAGGGGGCACGTTTTCAGTTATAGGGTTAAGGATGTATTTGTAAATTTTTTCACTTTCGTCTCTAACCCAGCTTTTTTCTATCAACTTAGAATTTTCATAATATCCTTTTATTTCTTCAATTATATCGTCCACCTTTTTATACCCTTCAAGAGACCTATAAAAACAGGAGTAGTTTCCCGTGTGACATGCTGGACCATTCGGCTCTGCAACGTATATCAAGCTGTCTCCGTCGCAATCTATGAGTATTTTCCTTACCTTTTGGTAGTTTCCAGAAGTTTCCCCCTTTAACCAAAGTTTTTTTCTTGACCTAGAATAAAAGTGAGCCAGCCCTGTCTTTATTGTAAGTTCAACGGCTTCTTTGTTTGCATAAGCCTGCATTAGTATTTTTCCTGTGTTCCAGTCTTGGACTATTACAGGTACAAGCCCTTTTTCATCGAACTTTATATCATCTATCTTGAGCTCTATCATATTCTAACCACAACCCCTTTTTCTTTGAGGTACAACTTGAGTTCATTTATTGAAATCTCTTTAAAATGGAAAACTGATGCTGCAAGCGCAGCGTCAGCATTGGCTTTTTTAAAAACTTCATAAAAGTGTTCAAGCTTGCCACCACCCCCGCTGGCTATTACAGGAAGACTTACAGTATCAGTTATCATCTTTGTTAACTCAATGTCATAACCCATCTTAGTTCCGTCCCTGTCTATGGACGTAATAAGTATTTCGCCGGCTCCCAGCTCTTGAGCCTTTTTTGCCCAATCTTTTGCACTCAGTGAGGTTCTTTCTCTACCGCCTTTTATGTACACATAATAATCGTCAGCTTCTTTTTTAGCGTCTATCGATACAACAACGCTCTGAGATCCATAAACATCAGCTATTGCTGTTATAAGCTCAGGTTTAAGCACAGCGTATGTGTTTATAGATACTTTATCAGCACCGTTCCAGAGTATCTGTTTTGCATCTTCTAGGCTCGATATACCACCTCCTACAGTAAAAGGTATGTCAAGCTTTGATGCAACTTCCTTCACTTTTTCGATAAATATTTTTCTTCCTTCATATGAAGCAGAAATGTCAAGAAAGACAATTTCATCTGCTCCCATATCACGGTACATTTCTGCCAGTTTTACAGGATCTCCAGCTTCTACAAGGTTAACGAACGACTTACCCTTTACAACTTTTCCTTTGTCAACGTCCAAACAAGGAATTATTCTCTTGGCCAGCATTACGCATCACCAAAGTACTTTTCATATAAGTCTTTTCCTATTATACACCCTTTGTATCCAAGCGCTTCAATTTCTTTTATTTCACTTAGTAGAACTCCTCCGGATAGCAATACCTTCTTTCTGTATTCAAACGGTATGCTTTGAGCAATCTTCCTGTCAAAACCCTTCATGGTTCCATCTCTATTTATTGAAGTTACTATGAACTCTTCAAACCCCATCTCTGAAAATTTTGAAAGCGCTTCATTTAGCTTTAACCCGCTGTCCTTCTTCCATCCTTCGTATGATACTATTTCGTCTTTTACATCCAGCGATATTGTAATCTTATCTTTCATTGGCAATAAAGACTGTGGATTTACAAAAGCAAGCGTGCTCAAAACTACCCTGTCTGCGCCGCTATCAATGTACTTTTTTATTTTTTGAACGTCCCTTATACCGCCTGCTACCTGTTTGTAACCTTTCTCTTTTAGCATTTCAGAAATAATGTTAAAGTTATCGCCAATGCCAAGCGCGGCATCAAGGTCAACTATATGAAAACGCTCAAAACCTTCATCATAAAGACGCCTAATTACTGTTAACGGGTTTTCTGAGTACACCTTTATGTTTTCAGCCTTTCCTTCCTTAAGCCTTACCACTTTCCCCGACATTAAATCTATTGCTGCGTACACGTTCATCTCTTAACAGCCTCAAGCACACCTTTAAGTATCATCAACCCTGATTTCCCTGATTTTTCAGGATGAAACTGCACACCAATGAAGTTTTCCTTGATTATCAACGCTGGTATCTTTATTTCGTCGTTTTCAGCTACAGCATAAACAAACCTTTCATCGCTAGGAACGTAATAAGAATGCGCGTAATAAAACCAGTCCCCTTTTTTATCGCTCTTCCATATATAATTTTCTTTTAAGAGCTCCGTATATGACCATCCCATGTGAGGAACTTTTCCCTTTTTTAATTTCATCACAGTTCCTTTAAGAACGCCTAGCCCTTCGCCCTCCCCTTCTTCGCTTTTTTCGTAAAACAAATGCAGCCCAAGGCATACTCCAAACACGAACGTTCCTTTTTTTGCCATTTGAAGTATAGATTCCTTTTGATCTTTAAGCGATTTTGAAGCTTGAGAAAAGTTTCCAACGCCTGGCAGGACTAGAAGGTCTGGTTGTTTATCGGAATCTATACTCTCTACAACTTTAGTATCTTCATTCAACCTTTTAAATGCGCTGTAAATACTGTAAAGGTTGCTTGCACCATAATTGAAAATGATTATTTTCATAGAGATCCTTTTACTGACATACTGTTTTGCGATTTTTCTAAGGATTGTTTGAGAGCGATTCCGAATGATTTGAAAGCTGCTTCAACTATGTGATGAGGGTCTTTCCCGTTAAGCTGGTAAAGATGTAGCGTCAAGGGAGTGCTGAACGCAAGCGACCTAAAAAAATGCTCTATTAAGGCTGGATCAAACTCTGAGCTGTTTGGGACGTTGAGGCCATAGCTAAAGTAAGGTCTTCTTACCATATCAACGGAACTTATGATAAGCGCTTCATCCATAGGTATAACAGCATATCCGAACCTCTTGATCGATTCCCTGTCTACTGCTTTATCTATCGCGTAGCCCAACGTTATGCCTGTGTCCTCTATTATGTGGTGCGGGAGGTCACCGTTTGCCTTTATTTTTATGTCAATGCTGCTGAACTTTGCTAAAGTAACGATCATGTGTCTGAAAAACGCATCTTCAACTTCTACTTCAGCTTTTCCGTTTCCATCAACGTTTAGCTCCACGTATATTTGAGTTTCTTTTGTTTCCCTTTTTACTTCTGCTTTACGCAACCCCTATCTCCTCCAACGGCATTATAGAAGATGGTTTATGGACTACAAGCCCCTGCGCGTACTTCCTTAGCATTGGAAGAACTTTTAGAAACTCATCTTCATCTATTACAGTATTTACAGCATACCAGCCTTCTATAGAAAGCTTTGAAATTGTTGGCGATTTTAGCGCTGGAAGAGCGTTTAGAAGCTTCTGTAGGTTTTCCTCACTTACGTTTAAAAATATATGCAGCTTCTTTCTTGCTTCTACAACGCCTTTTAGCAACGCTATTATGTCCAAAATTTTCTCTTTCTTTGAATTATCATTAATGGAATCCTTGTTTGCTATGAGTACTGCGCTGGACCTCATGATTTCTGCTATTTCAACCAGACCATTTTCCCTGAGCGTTGTCCCAGTTTCAGTTACGTCAACCACAAGGTCTGCTTCTTCAGGTGGTTTGGCTTCCGTAGCGCCAAATGAAAGATATATTTCAACGTTTTCGTTCTCGCCAAACGTATACCAGGGCGTTATTATTAAAGGCCTGGCGTTTCCATAGACTTCTTTATAATACTGAAGATTTTGAAAGAAAGCAGAAGTTATGTTTGGGTATTCTGTAGCAACCCTGAGCTTTTTACCATTTTTATTATAATCTTTTAAGATTAAATTCGGGTCTTTTTTAAGTTCTAGAGGACCTGCTAGGACAATCTTTACTTTGCCATATTCCAAGTCAACCAAAGTCTGAACTTTTGCGCCGGTTTCTATGATCCAATCTTTTCCTGTAATCCCTATATCATATAGCCCTTGTTCAACATACTTGGGTATTTCCTGCGGCCTGAGTATCTTTACCATTATCTCTTCGTCGTTTATAGAGGGTCTGTAACTTCTCTCGCTTCCTCTTATTTTTAAGATGGAAGAGTTTATGAGCGAAATGGTATCCTGCTCTAAAGAACCCTTTGGTATGGCCCATCTAACTTTTTTAATAGGCGATATGAACTGACATCACAACAGATGTTTTTTATTAGGTTTTTAAACTTTTCTCAAAGAAAGATTTTACTAACAGTTCGCCCTGCGAATTTGATTTTTCCGGATGAAACATCAAAGCGAAGGAGTTCCTGTATTCAAAGGCTTCAATTCCAAATTTGCTGAACGCTACTGGTTTGCTGTACTTGTTAAGTCTACCAATATTAAGGTGTCTAGAAACATAAAAGTTATACGTTCCGTCAGCAAAGTAGCTTGATCCTTTGAACTCTATCGTTATTTCTCCTTTGAGAAGACTTTCATGAACCTTTAGTGTGCCTCCAAGGTACATGTTAAAGGCTTCTGCTCCAAAACAGATATAAAGAGAAGGCTTGTCAATGATTTGCTCTATTAATCTAAAGATGTCTTTTAGCTTTGTCTGAGTCCTGGAAGACCTTCCGCTTAAAACATAAGCATCATAGCCATCTATTTTATCCCATGCACTGAGAACAATTACTTGATTTTTCTCAAAGATTTTGTTAAGTAGCTTGTTTAAATCCTGCAAATAAACTGAGCCATTATGAATAAGCGCAATTCTAACCACGTCTTTATGCTTGAATACCATAAGTTATATACTTTTAAAAAATCAGTACTGTTGCAAGTATAAAATTTCGCTTTTCTAGGGAAATTTATTATGAGTCTTATCTGTTTTAACAAAAAGCTAGAGGCCAAAATTTGACCCAAAAAAAGCTATATGGCATTAAACCAAAGTTAATCAAAAATAATCTTCTCTATTTGTTATGGAATGTCATTACCTGCTGAAGTGCTGAAAGTATAAAAAGGCTTATGTATTTAAATTTAAAATTTGAACTATGGATTATAAATTTCAAGAATATGAAGTATCAAAAAAAGAGCTGATCGTTGGCATTTTTGTAATAGTCCTTGGCGTTCTTATGAGCGCAATAGACTCAACCATAGTGATCCTTGCGCTGCCCGTAATGATGAAGGATCTAAAGGCTAATATAGTTGAAATGGTATGGGTTATCTTGATTTACCTTCTTGTAGTAACAGTCCTCTCAACGCAGCTGGGAAGGATCGGAGATAAGTACGGCAGAGTAAAGTTTTACAACGTTGGTTTCCTGATATTTACCGTAGGATCTGCGCTCAGTGCTGCTTCTATTAACGCGTACATGTTGCTAGCTTTTAGAGGACTACAGGCGCTTGGAGGCGGACTGATTAGCAGCAACAGTGGGGCTGTAATCGCGGATCTTTTACCGCCAAACAGAAGGGGACAAGCTTACGGCTATACTGCTCTTGGATGGAACGTGGGCGCTATTTTGGGCATAATTTTGGGCGGCATAATAGTTACTTATGTATCGTGGCGGTATATATTTCTTATAAACGTACCGATAGGGTTTCTGGCAACTTACATAGGATTCAGGTACTTAAGGGAAAGATCACCAAAGCTTGTAAAAAAGCTCGACATAAGAGGTTCAGCTTTACTTGGCGCATCTCTTACATTACTTCTCATTGGGCTAACTACAGCAGTTGGATCTAGGATCAATACGTTTACTCAGACCTTGATAATAACAGGGATAATACTGCTGGCGCTTTTTGTATATCACGAAGCAAAATTCAGCGATCCGATCATAAATATAACAATGCTCAAAAACAGGGTTCTTTCAGGCTCGATACTTGCTGCACTTCTTCAAGCACTTGCAAACTATTCAGTTCTTTTTCTTGTAATAATGTACCTTCAGGGCGTAAGAGGTCTTACCCCTTTTAACGCAAGCCTTCTTGTGGTACCCGGATATATTTTAGGGGGAGTTTTAGGCCCGTTTATGGGGAGAATATCAGACAGGATAGGCGCTAGGATACCTGCCTCGATTGGGCTTTTTGCACAATCAATAGGAATATATGTTTATTCTTTGCTGAACGTAAATTCTCCTCTCTGGTTAATAATTCTTGCAGCTTCTATCAACGGCATAGGCGCAGGAATGTTTTATCCTGCCAACAACAGCGCCGTGATGGCAAACGCTCCCCGTGAACATTATGGTGCGGCTTCTGGAACTTTAAGGATGTTTGCAAACATAGGAATGGTAGTCAGCTTTGCTCTTTCTATTTATGTTGCTTCGCTCACAATGCCATCATATCTAGCAGAGGAAATCTTCTTGGGCACCAGCGTTTTGAGTTCCAAATTTGCTTATGTATTTACAAAAGGAATAGAAACTTCATTTAAATTTTCAGTCATAATTATGTATATAGCTATAGTCTTCTCTATATTAAGAGGAAAAGAACAAAGAAAAAAAATAAAAATTGTATAATTGTTTAGTTTAACTTATAATAAACCTTTCTTAGTGATGGCTCTACTTTAGCGAGAGCAGTTCTTAGCTCTTCAGGGTCAAGTTTTGATCCGTTTCCGTTTACTTTGTATATAAGATATTCTAAGGTTGAAACAAGGTAATTAACCCGATTCTTCTGTTCCCTTGATAGTGGTTTGTTGGTTTCTGCTTCAATGACCAGTTTAAGAGTAAAAGGCGTATTTCCTACTTTATGCGTAACATTAATGTTATTAAACCCAACCTTTTTTAAATACCTTTTAATTATATGCCTAACTAGTGAAGGAACTATTGATTGAACTTCAATCTCAGCTATCGTAAGCTTACCTTCCTCAACGATTCCTTTTTCTTTTGAATTATTTCCACTTATCATATTAATAACACCGTTATAGGTATAACATTATGGATTTATAAACGTTACTTTTTACAAATTTTATAAATGAAAAATAATGTTAGTATATTTAAAATTTTGGACAAAATCTGCTGTGTTGAATAATTATTTATAGCGCGGCTGTCAATTCCTTGTTTATGTGCCCAAAAGACAGTCGCAATAATAATAACAAAAGATGGGGTAATAAGTTTATCGACAAAAGGAACTGGAAGAGTTACAATGAAGAGCTTGTAATAAGAGGTGAGTTTTTGCTGCCAATATTATAAAACTGATTAACCTATTGGCTCTTTCGGCATTTTTATACAGTTGTTTATCAAATCCTTCATGAAGAGTCATGATTACAAGGATGCCATGTAATCGCTTAAAGTCTCTCATTGCCAACTTGATTCTGGCTTTCTGAATCTGCACAACTCGACCCATTGAAGATATTTCTAATCTTTTCCTACATTTACAGCAATACCTTTAAATACTTACTATTTATTGTGGACAAGTATGTCTATTTTTTATTACTTATTATTAATTTTATAAGATTAAATTTGTCTCAAAACCTTATTTTATTTTATATTTTATTTTATTATTAACGCGGTTAATTTTTCAGATTTATTCCATGTAAGGATTTTGTTGAGTTCTTCAATCGTTAGATTATTATTTATTTTAATACCCTAATTGACAGGTTTTACTTAGATTTTTTATTACTTCATAATTCCTTTTGTTCATTGCTGTAATTGCCAAAAAGCCATCCAGTAACACCCTCCTTAACTACGTAAACCTCTTTTATACCGGCTCTTGCAAGTATGCTTGCAGCTTCAGTGGCTCTTCTGTTAGTTCTACAAATGCATATAATTTTGCTAAACCCTGCCAAATATGTTAAACTTTCAGTTATTCTATTCAAGGGAATGTTGACAATATTATTACCTTCAACTCTGTAAAGCTCGAACTCTTCTGGTTCTCTAACATCTACCATTATTATACTGCCAGATTTGAGCATCTCCTGAGCTTCCTGTTTTGTTATATATTTTATTTGCATATTATCCGATGTTTTAAAAAATTTTTTAAGATAAAATTTTGTGAACTACCCTGGGGTTACTGGCTGGATTTCCATATTCATTGATACTCTTATGGAAATTTTAAATTAAACCATCGCAAAGTTTTCATCGCGGGCTCTAGTATGCGTTTTACAGGGAAAGCCATCCTTCTTCTTTAGTTTGGGGATAAATAGTATAAAATTCCTTATTATGAAAACATTTTGTAAAGAGTTGTCTATTCTTACGTAAGAAAACTTTTTATCCTTAAACCTTATCAGTTAAAATATATCAGAACAAAAATTTCACGTTTTATATATAGATATATATAATTATGTTAGCTTAGAAAAATCTTGCAAACTTATTTTTTAAGTGTGTATAAAATTAATATAGGTATAGGTATTAAAAGGAAAAAAAGCCCTCCGGTCCAGAAAGAGAAGAATGGATTTCTGAAGAAATAAAGTGAACTGCCACCTATTGAACCTATAGCATAAGACAAATAGTATACGCCATTTAGAGAACCAAAGCTGGATCCCCACTTTTCTGAAGGCATAAATTTGGCGACCATATGTTGCATATAAATAGTCCAAACACTCAATCCTACAGCTTCTACCCCCCATAAAAGGCTTAGCACTATTAGGTTTGGAGAAAGGGGTAACAAAAAAGCAATCAAAGCGCTCGTAAGCGTTATAAAAGTTATTGCTCTAGATTCTGAAAACCTGTTTATTATGGGTCCGGCAATTTTAGTTGATATAAACCACCCGATTCCTGCAGGTGCATAAGCAAGCATTAAAATCAATGGAGTTGTTCTGTATTTTGCTACTATAAAAGGTACTATCATAGGGTAGACTATTCCTTGACCTATGCCCAAAAAAGAAGTTGAAAGGAGGATCAAAAGATTTACGAGCTTGCTTTTTGTTTTACTCTTTTTTACGCTAATTATTTCAACCCCAGCTGAGCCCAACTTTATATTTATGGTAAAGAGGATAGCTAACAAAGCTAATAAGCTGTATATAAAAAACGTAATTCTCAAAGAAAAAAGATATTTACCAGTGAACTGAGAGTAAAGAAAAAACAAAAAACCTATAAAAGCGCCTAAACCAGAGCCCACTATTCCAAAGTACATTAGCTGAGCATAAGCGTTGGCATCTCTGTAGCCACCAAAAAAACTAACAAGGTAAAGCATTGAAGCGCTTATTATGCTAGACGAAAAACCTATTAGAAATACTGAAGTGTAGATTAATGGCATCCCAAAGAAAGAAAAAGAAAAAAGTCCAAAAAAGAGCAATATAAAACCTGTTAAAAGGGATCTTTTCACATCGCTTGAGTTTTTTAAAATTCCTGAAAAAGGCATGAACACTATCCATGAAAAATTGTATGTAGCATAGGCAAGACCTACATCCAACGAGTTTCCCCCTAGATAAAGCACATAAAGGCCAAGAGCAAACTCAAATATAGCAAAGTAAACGTTAGCAAAAATGTTCAAAAACCTAAAGTCCTCAAAATAATGTGATAATTTCTTCATCGAACAACCATTTACATTTAGATCCTTAATAATTTAACCTTGTATTGGTTAATGAATCAAAATTTCATTTAGCTAGATTATATTAGTTTATTATTAACTTTCCTGATTGTAAAATTTTGGCTAAAATGCAAATTAAACATTAAATAAACTACCTTACATTTAAGAAGTTTTTGAATTTTTATTCTAATTTTTTAGGACGTCAATGGAGATATGAATATAACGTTATCTCCTCTAATTATAACGGATCCCAAGGATTTGAACGATCCATCATCAAGCAGTTCCTCGCCGTTGTTAAGAAGTAAGTTCATATGTTGATCAAAACCTTCTAAATTACCCCTTATTCTCTTTCCCCCTTTTAATCTGATAAGGACTTTTTTATGCAAACTGTCTGAAAGCACTTTTATTGTTATGTCTCTATTGTATTCCGACATGACATTGAAGTTAAATATGCCCTATATTTATACTTAACTATTCAACCTTGTGGAATAAGTTCCTTTGACACATTTCAATTAAAAATCATTTGAAGACAAAAGCTGGTTTGAAAGGAAGAGCATTTTTAGCTCTTTGAGCTTCTTCGTTACGTGCATCGGAAACAGACTTTATGTTTACCGGCACTCCAACTTGTCTCATAATATAATCCAAATGTTTCTCGTAGACTTCCTTTTCTTCAATCTTTCCAATATAATTTTTTAACAGGTCCGGCATAGAGACCTTAATCTTCATGAATTTGTTCAACACGTCTTTTTCTGCTTTTCCGTTAACAAAATTTATCGAATCATCTTTTGACAACACAAACACTGTTATCTGTGTTGGCTTTTTCTTTACGATTTTAATTACTTCTTTTATGTCCTCTACCAACCTGTTAACGAGTTCTATTTCAACATCTTTGACTTCTTCATATTGTACTCCAGAAGGCCAGTTTTCAAGGAACACGCTATCCTTTTCACCAACCTTTTGATACATTTCTTCAGCTGTGAACGGAGCAAATGGAGCAAGAATTATTGCCCAGTATTTTATGAAATCTTTTAAAACTGTATGGTTTATGTTAGAATTTACGAATTTTTTATAATCTTTGTAAGCATTATCCATAATAAAGAACGCTTCAGTTACAGAAAGCTTTATGTTCATTTTCTCCATGTTCTCTTGTATATCTTTTGAAACCTTTGAAACCATGTTCAAAAGCCAGATATCATAATCGTTTTTATCTCTATTTGTTGAAGATTTAAGGTCCTGGTCTATCTCTTGTAGAATCTTTGCAATCCGCTCTTTTATAGCCCTTGCGTACTCTCTCTTAAAGTTGGCATCGTCCATGTATTCAGAGCTGCTAAGCAGAGCGATCCTTAATGCATCAGCTCCAAATTCTTTAATGCCTTCTTCAATAGTTATCACGTTACCCTTAGACTTTGACATTTTTTCTCCTTCGACTCTAAGCATGCCGTTTACAGCTATTGCTTTTGGCCAGTGGTTTTTCTCAAAAAGCGCAACATGATGAAATATGAAGAACGTAAGGTGATTTGGAACGAGCTCTTTGGCCGATACCCTTAGGTCCACAGGGTACCAATAAAGAAATTCCTCTCTCATTTCGCGAACCTCGTTTTCAGGTATCCCAGTTATAGATGCTATAATTGATGGGTCACCTTTTCCAAAGAAAACGTAGTCATATAGTTCTTTTTTTAACTGTTCACGATTGTATTTTTTAAGCCTGTGCGCAATAGTGTAATAGGCCATATATACAGTTGAATCGCTCAAAGTTTCTACAAGCCAGTTTTTATCCCACGGCAGAGGAGTTCCAAGCCCGCTCTGTCTCGCACATGGGTAATCGTTAAGCCAGTCTATGACGTCAAGGAACCACTGCCTGGCTTCTTCGGGGTAAATTTTCATTGTTCTTACGCATTCTCTAGCAGCTTCTTTCCATCTTTCATCCGAATATTTCAAGAACCACTGGTCCTGAAGTATTTTAACGTGACACCTTGTTGTACATCTGCATATTACTGGTTCTGGAAGCTCCCACATAGAAGTTGCCAATCCCAATTCTTCAAGCTTTTCATAAACTACTTTTCTTGCAGCATTAACAGAAAGTCCAGCGTAGCTTCCGCAATTTTGTTTTAAAACTCCTTTTCTGAATTCAGCAGAATAAATGTTCTTGGTAGCAACGTCTGCATTTGGATCGTTTTGGTCTTTTATTTTGAGTTTTTCTACCTCTTCAACAGCTGGAAACTCACCGTAACCTTCAACCTCGATTATGCTTATCGGGCTTATTCCCTGGGCATCTTTATAACCGCTTTTCTGAAGGTCTCTAAGCGCGAGATAATCGTAGGGCGCGTGTGCGGGAACGCTGTAAACAACAGCCGTTCCTATCTCGGGATCTATAAAGCTTGCAGGGAGGATCGGAATTTCTTTATTAACCAAAGGTGCAATAGCTTTTTTACCTATAAGCTCATTTCCCTTAATTTCTGAAATTACTTCGACTTCAAAGAGTTGGTCCTTTAACCTTTCGACAGCGCTTTTGCCGATTATCCAAACTTTGTCATTTATCTTAGCTTTTACGTACGTTAACGCAGGGCTTACCCAGATGTTTGTAACACCAAAAATCGTCTCTGGCCTGAGGGTCGAAGCAACCAGATAAGATTCTTCATCCTTTAACTTAAAAAATATAAGCCTGAACTCAACTGGAAAAACTCCTTCTCCCTGAAGCCTGTCATGATCTCCTACTGGAGATTTATCTCTTGGACACCATACAACTGGATGTGAGCCTTTTGTGACATAGCCCTTTTCTCTAAGCGTTAAAAACTGCCATTCTATAAAACTTGAAAACCTTTCATCGTAACTAGTAGTGACGAATTCCCTTCTCCAGTCTATTCCGAGCCCAAGTTTTTTCATAGCTTCCCTGTTCCTTTCTGTGTAGTACTTCGCCATGAACACAGGGTCTTTAAATTTTTCGAGTATTTCGTCAGGCACTTTGTCAATTTCCTTGAACTCTTTAACCATTTTTTCGTCGCCTTTCGCGAGTCTTTCAGCAGCAGAAACAATTGGCTGGCCTGTCCAGTGCCAGCCCTGAGGGTAAAGCACGTTAAAACCGTTAAGTTTCTTGTACTTCGCGTAACTATCAACTCTAGACGCTGTAAACGCATGTCCAAGATGAAGTGGACCATTCATATAAGGTATAGGAAAAGTTACAAACACCTTATCCTTATATTTATCAACTTCAGCCTTAAATATACCAAGGGCTTCCCACTTTTTAACCCAAGCATCCTCTACGCTATCATTCATCTTTCCGATTTAAGCAGCTGATATTTATAAATATGTCGACTCAAGCTTTTTTACGAACTAACCATATACTTATATGATTCTAGCTTTATAATCAATGCAAAAATTACAAAACGAAAGAAAGCTTGCCTTTTAAGGCGGAGAGGATGTCAGAAAACAAAAAAGGTTAGTTTATCAGTTAGCAACTGTATATTTAGAAAGCATATTTGGAACCTGCTTGACATTTCTTAAGCTGATTTAAGCCCGCTAATAAAGCTGTTAATGTGACAAATTTATCATAATAAAGTTCAAATTTTAATGGCGGCGGCCGGCAGGTATCCCCAGAACCTGAACAGGATGTCCGCAGGCTTACGGTCTAGGCGGTGACGGCGTGGCGCCCCTTTCTCGCCTTAGGGCTGCTCCCTCCCGGGCCTGACCCGTTTCGGCGATTGGCGCTTACCCGATCCCTTCGGATCAGGATAGCGCCAAGGTGGCCCACGCCGGCGCCATTTCATCCCTTCAGCCTGCGTTAACCCTGTTCAGGTTCTGGTTTTAACCTGCCTTATCTGGCCCCCGCATATAGCCGGTTTCGGGAGTTGGGGGACGGCTAACCCCCCGGCCCTACCCGCCGCCATTATTTTGTTTTTTGTAATTTGCTTTAAACGTTACTATCTTTCTCCAACAAGCTCGATAGTATGTTCTTCATAGATTCTTTATCACACCTAGCAAAGCCCTGGGCTACGTTGTTCTTTGCCCCTCCGCTGCCTTTACATTTTTCTGTTAGAACCTTGATCGCTTCCTGAACATCTTTAGACATGTCTTTTGGAACCATTATGAGGAAAAAGCAGCCGTTCTGGTCACAGTTGAGCCACAAGAAGTTCTTGCCTAGATTGTTTGCTACTGTATCCCCTATTATTACAGCATCGTCTTTTTTGATAGTTCTGTCCTCAAGCACTACTAGGTTCTTTTTTTCATGACTTCCTATTGCTATAGCGTACTTCCTTAGAAGCTCTTCATACTTATTCTTTAGGTTTTCTGTTTCCTTTATCTTCTCTGCAACAGAGATCTGAATAGAGTCTAGGTCTGGCGCGTTCAGAGTTTTTCTTAGGTTTTGAAAAGCTGAATACATTCTCTGCATGTATTTTAAAGCTGCTTCTCCGGCAACGAATTCTATTCTGTCAACACCGTCCTGAATCCTGTCAACGTTGGTTATCTTTATAAGCCCGATTTCTCCTGTCCAGTCACAGTGGGTTCCACCACAAGCTTCTACATCGTAATCGCCTATTTTGATTATCCTTAACGTATTCCCAGGCACAGCACCTCCCTGATATATCCTAAAGCCGAACTGGCTTTCCGCTACAGTTCTCGGCATGAGCAGCTTTTCTACTCTAACGTTTTTCTGCACTATGTTGTTAGCATAAAGCTCTATTGCTTTAAGCTGCTCCTCAGTTATTGGGGAATGATGCGTTATGTCTATTCTCGCGTAGTCTTCTTCTTTAAAAGCAGAGTGCTGCCAAACCCAAGGTCCTAAAACCGCTCTTGCCGCTGCGTTAATTATATGAGTTGCTGTATGGTGTCTCATCAAAGCTTCCCTTCTTTTTTTGTCTATTTTTCCTATGACAGTTTCTCCTTCTTTAAATCCTGAAACGTTCTCAACCTTATGTCCTATTACGTCAGATATCTTTATAACGTCCAATACTTTAACGCCGTTGAGAAATCCATGATCTGGTTCCTGACCTCCTGATCTTGGATAAAATGCTGTCCTGTCAAGTATTATGTATCCGTTCTCAACTTTTAGCACTTTTGCTTCAAATTCTGTAACGCTCCTATCATAGTAAAGCTGTTCTGTCTTTGGCAGCTCCTGAGGATTAAAAGCTGGCTTTACGCTTTCTGTTTTCGGATTTATGTGCTTACCGGCTACATAGTTGTAAACTTCAGATGGATCAAAGTCTATAAACCCATTTTCTTTAAGCACCTCTGGCGAAATTCCGTTTGATTCGTAAAGTTTTGCCGCTTCACTTATGTCAAGCTTTTTGTTTTTGTAAGAACTCAGAATTTTTTCAGCGGTTTGGAGCGTTTTTTCATACTTCTGCTGTTCAACCTCAACAACTTCCTTAAGCCTGTCTATGTTTTCTGAAAGCTCAGGGTACATGGGCTTAAGGTATTCAGCGTGCAGCTTCATCAGGTCAAAAATAGTAACATTCCATTTCCTTTTTTTAAGGATGTCAAGCATCCTTCTAAGGACAACCCTGAGGTTATATCCCCCGCCAACGTTGCTGGGAAGTTGTCCGTCGCTCATAGCGAAAAGCAAAGTTCTTGAATGATCAAGAAGTATAAAAAGATCCTTAAGTTTCATTATCTCTTCTATTTTATCTTCAGGAACATTCATCTTCGAATACAAGCTTTCTAACGTGGCGCCTTCTGAAAAATCCATCTCCCCAGCAATTTCATAGAAAGAAGACGCAAAATCTTCATCAATGGCTATTGGAATATCTTTTCTGAGATTTTCAAGAATGCTTCCAAAAACAGCCTCATAGCTTGTAGGCGTCCCGTATGAAAGCCAGACAAACCTTTCAAGCCCTGCACCCATATCAACAACTGGCGGCGAGAACCTTGTGTAGCTGGATGGCGATCCTTCAAACTCTGTAAAAACAGCGTTTCCTAGCTCAAGGTTCTTAACAAAATACTCAAGGGAGTAGCCAAAAGCCCCATAACCTAACCATACATCTTCCACAAACACGATTTCTTCCTCAGGAATTCCTAGCCTCTTTGTTAAGAGATCAAAGTCTAGCTGGATAGTTCTATCTTTCCAATAGCCTTTTTCATTTGCCAGAGCGTGCTGTCCTATCATGCAAAAAGAAGTATAATGCCTGCCGGTAAGCCCTACGTTTGCTATATCGTTAAACCTAAGGCTCATCTGAGGAACTATAAGGGGGTTTGCAGGAAAGTCAAATATTATCTTGCCCTCTTCAACCCTCTGAAAGTCGATTATCGAAGCTACTGTAAAGTATAAATCGTCCCTCCACCTTGCGACAACCGGGTACCTTCTAACGTACTGATGCCCATTCTCAACAAAAAAGTTCTTTATCTCATCCCACATATTTACGTAATCGAGCTTTTTCCCTGATGGATTTTTGATGAACTCATACCTTGAACATGGCTGGTTTGGGCAGTATTCTCTATTTTTGTCAAGGGTCCAAAAATACCTACCACATCGTTTGCACTTTTTTCTTATGAATCCTTTTTCTTTAAAAAGTTCCACTTGATAAAGTTCTGGATGTTTTTCTGAAAATTCTTTTCTTAAGCTTTCTTTGTCCATTATACCTTTATGGAATGTATAGCTTTGATTATAAATTTATCTTACGTTGTGTTTTGTCAAGCTTAAATATAAAAGAATGTTTATATAAACGAGAGGCATTCAATATGAACAGGTTTGGTCAAGATAGAAGTTGAAACTCACCTAGATAAGTTCAGGGAATTTATAATACTTGCTACTTGCAGATCTTTTATACCTGATGAGCTTTATAGGGACAAAGACGTTTTCCCAGAAAGAGAAACAGGCGTGGGACCTATATACGTTGAAGCTGAGGACAAAGTAACTGTTAAAAAAATAGGTGAGATATCTTTTGTTAAAGCAGTAAACGTTCTTGGCGTTATATACGAATCTAAGAGCGGCAATACAAAGCTTAAATGGAGACAGATAAGGGACAAGTTTGGCAAGTTGAACGGCGAAGCATCAGGTAATTCGCTCGTAAATTTGATAACTGCAGGCATCATAAACAAATCATACGTAGAAAAAGTTTTAAACATACAAAAAAGTTCTAATGAAAATGGTTCACCCAATACTGATGATACCGGGTCCAACAAACCTAAGTGATGACGTACTAAAGGCACTATGCCAACCTATGATAGGACACACTAGTCAAGAGTTCTATGAAGAATTTAAAGAAGCTCATCTTTTAACGTCTAAGCTTTTTGGTTCAGACCCAGAAAGGACAGTTCTTTTTAGCGGTTCTGGGACTTTCGGTATGGAAGCCCTTTTTTCTAGCTTTGCAAAGCCCGGGGATAAGGTTTTATCGATAGTTAACGGGTATTTTGGGGACAGGTTTGCTGAAATTGGATCGATATATGGCCTTAACGTAAAAACATTAAAGTTTGAACCCCCTGAAGACGTAGATTTGGAGCTCTTAGAGAATGAGCTTTCTTCTGAGAGCTACGATTTTGTTACTTTAACTCACATCGATACCAGCACCGGGATCATGAACGATATTCGTGGAGTAGGAAAAGTTGTGAAGGAACACGGTGCCTTTTTTGTAGTAGATATGGTTTCAAGCCTTGGGTGCACAGAATTTAATTTTGAAACAGAACCTGTAGATTATGCTTTTTCAGCTTCGCAAAAATGTGTAGGAGCGCCTCCTGGTGCAGTAATGGTCGCTTTCTCGAAAGAATTGCTTGAAAAAAGAGGATCTGTTAAGGGAAGGTCATACTATTTTGACCTTAAAAGGTGGTTACCTATCATGAGAGATCCAAGTATATACTTATCCACGCCAAACATTGCTGTCATAAGAGCATTTAGGGTTGCTCTTAACGAAGTCTTTGAAGAAGGCTTGCAAAACAAAATCAGGAGGCACAAAGAACTCGGAGAGATAGCTTATGATTTTGTAGTTAAACGCGGATGGAAGCCGCTATCAAAAAGGCCTTCTCCTTCAGTAATAGCTTTTGACCTTGGGAAACCTGTAGCCAATGAAATTGCCAAAAGCCTTTACAAACAAGGAATACTTGTAGCCAAAGGGTTAGGAGCTCTTAGCTCAAGGGTTATAAGGGTTGGTTATATGGGATCGACTACCAAAGAATTGCTATATAATACGTTAAAAAAAATAGAAGATGCTTTTAACGAGATAAACCATTAAACCTTTTATGAGTGACTCAAAACCAAAATACTTTCTCGCAATAACGATTCCTTTCCTTACAAGCTCAATGGTAGTGTATTCTCTTTTATACAAAGCCGCTTTTTTATCGCAAATTCTGAAAGTTCCTGCAAGTTACGTAGAAGCAACGATGTCTTATTCTTTTTACGGTGGAGCGGTTGGAGGTTTAGCTCTCGGGTACGTAGCTGACAAGTTCGGCAACAGGTTAGCAATGCTTGTTTCAGCAGCAATATATTCAGCAGCATCTATTGTTGTTCCATTCATCAAATCGCTGCTGTTACTTTCATTTTTGTGGGCTATAGTAGGGTTTGGAGTTAACGCTGAGAATGGGATTACTTATGCAATAGTTGTGAAGATTTTTGAAACTTCCAGGGGCGCGTTTGGAGGTTTTTTGCAAGGGCTTTATTTCATAGGAATGTCAATCGACAGTTTGCTGGCGCTTTTCTTAAAAGGCGTTTACGTTTACTTTTTTACTGTAAGTTTAACTGGAGCTTTTTCTGCTGTTCTTTTTTTGATCTTGCCTGAATCAAGGTTAGATAAAAGAAAGTCCTCAGAGCGATTAAAAAAATATTCAAAAAGTCTTGTCCTCGGATCGCTGATCTCTTTTTCTGCTTTCTTTTACACGATCGTGCTGGTTACATTTGTACCTTTTTTTATAAAGGAATGCCTTGTTACTTTTTATTCGCTCACAGGTTTTATAGGTTTTATAGTGTTTAGCTATATATCAGATTTATTTAACAGATCTATGGTTTCAGTTTTCTTACAAGTTTTAGGAATATTTTTTATAGTCGCAATGCTTACTAAAGTATTTGAGCTAAGCTATGCATTTTTTGGGCTTTATCTAGCGTCTTCATTTTTTTCATACGTTGGGATCTGGGTTGGCGAATTCTTTCCTGAAAGCGCAAGGGCAACCGGGATAAACGCTTCGCTTTTTGTTGGAAGGCTTATTGGAGGGGCAGGCCCACTGCTAGTGGCTTACCTTGGTCGGAACAATCTCTTTAGTTTTTACACAGGATCGCTACTTGTAGCGCTGATTTTAGGATTGTTTTCAAGCCTTCTAATAAAGAAGCACATTAAGGCTTAAAATTTTCCTAAATGTCAATAATTTATGGCTTTTAGGAAAAAATTATAGACAACTTATTTTATCTTTAAATCTAGCATGATCAGCTTATGAGAAAGTTAAGGCTTGAAGATGTTCCTGATTACGGCGAGCTTGTTTCTGCTTTGATCAAGAATAGATCAAAGATAAAGCTCAAAGATCTCGCTTTTGTTTCATTTTTGACATTTACAGGCGCGAGAATAGGTGAAGCGCTTAATTTGACTTGGAACGATCTTGACTTTAAAAACAGGACCGTAATAATAAAGCAGGAGAAGAAAAGGGAAAGCTTTGTAAGAAAGATCCCTGTTCCAAACGATTTCTTCTGGGACGTTTTCAGAAAGCTAAAAGAGAAAAAACTAGGCAACAAGCCTTTCAGCTTTACTGAAAGGAATGGTCGTTATATAGTTTACAAAGTTACAAAGAAGCTCTTAAAAAAGAGGTACAGACCTCATGCGATAAGGCATGCGTATGCAACTTTTATAATGAAAAAGACAAAGGATCTAGAAATGGTAAGGAGGCTTCTTGGTCACAAAGATTACACAGTAATCAGAGAATACATGAACTACACACAGGAAGATCTTGAAGATGAGCTCAGGGGTATATTCAGCGAACTAGAAAACTGGAACGAATAAAAATAAAAAATGAAAAAAATGTTATTTACTTTTTCTTTATGACGATTTCTATTGTTGAAACGTTTCTCTTCTGGTCTCCTTCGCCTACTTCTTCAGTTCCTATAGATATTCTGTCGATCTTGTAAAGCTCCTTACCGATCCTGTTCACTAGAACCTCAGCTACATCTACAGCTCTTGATATAGCCCTGCCCCTTGCCCTGAGTACTACCTCAGGGTAGGTGGAAAGCTGAAGCTGTGCTGAAAGTGCGTAGACCATAAGAGGCTTTTTTCCGATAAATATGTTGTTTGGTGGATAAGCCTTTTTTTGTTCAGCTGATTCGCCCTGTTGTTTTTCAGATGGTTGTGATGACATGTTTGCTCACTCACATAACCATAAAATAAGTTATATATATTCTTTTTGAACAAAATGCTATGTTAAATAATTATTTTTATAGCGCGGCTGTCAATTCCTTGCTTATGAACTCAAAAGACAGCCGCAATAATAATAACAAAAGATGGGGGTAATAAGTTTATCGACAAAAGGAACTGGAAGAGTTACAATGAAGAGCTTGTAATAAGGGGTGAGTTTTTGCTGCCGATAGATATGTTTGAAAACTGGTATGAAGAATTGGATAAGGTAGGCCATATGAATTTCCTGAATCGTTCATTAAAATTCAGGCTTTATAGCATCAGTTTGGTTAAAGGGGACTTGAGGGTATAGCAAGGTCACTGGAAAAGTCACGCTTGATACCTTACCATGATGATTACACAACAATATGGC
>Ga0081473_119606_pt1 | contig 98354 bp, 99 predicted proteins | sample CisSprmetagenome_FD_70977 | JGI IMG/M metagenome (GOLD analysis project Ga0081473, IMG submission 70977) | Hypoxic/sulfidic aquatic microbial communities from Cistern Spring, Yellowstone National Park, USA v2 (version 2) | ecosystem: Environmental > Aquatic > Thermal springs > Hot (42-90C) >...
CAGTGCCCAACTGGGGGCTTCCGCTCCCACGGCCCCTACCCGTTATAGGTTTGGCGGGCCTTTACCCCGCCAACAGCCTGATGGGCCGCAGCCCCATCCTCGGGCGGCTATGAGCGGGAACAGCCCATAGCCCTTTAGGGGAAGAACCGTTCCAGGACTCTTTCCCTATCGGGGATTATCCCCAGTTTCCCGGGGTTATCCCCGTCCCGAGGGTAGGTTAGCCACGTGTTACTCAGCCGTCCGCCACACCCCCTTCCCGGGGGTGTACAACTCCCATGGCTTAGCCCTACCCCGATAGCGGTCGGGTCCGGCAGGATCAACCGGAATCGGGGCGGGAGGGCTTTTCACCACCCTCTGGCTCTCCTCTGTCAGAGGCAAGATGACCGAGGTTATCCCCAGCGAGGGGTTTTTGACCCCGGCTTTCTTGCCCCTCCATTTGTAAGCGTGAGTCCCCCGCGGAAGTGTTTCCCCCGCGGGGTCGTCCGCGAAATATATCTTATACATAAACTATATTTAAAGCTTACTTAGCGGTAAGTTGATCCTATAGCCGTGATCTAACGTCGGTGAGTTTTATAAGTAATGGTTATGTACTAGTAAAATTTCGCCTTTTTCGTGTCCGAGGTTTTTACTTGCCTAAGTAAATACCCCACGTTAATTTCACATTTTGGTACAAGGGACTTTTGAAAGGGCTGAGGTAGATTAGATAGTATATTCCCGCTTTGATCCTAGAACGACTCTTAATATTTTATATTTTTCAGACCTTATTTTGCGTTTTATAAGTAAACCCAGTAGTTCGAATGCCGGTACCTTGATATGATACTGCTAGTTTAACCGTAAAAAAGAGAGATATCATTATAACACTAGAGGGGCTTAATTTCTTCATAACAGGACAAGTAAGCTTTTTCCACATGCACATTGGACTGAAGCTTTAACTTGTTCGTCTATGTCTTCATAGGGGTTTTATGACTTCTAAGAAGCATTCCCCTACGTAACTTAAAGCTTTATAACCTCTCGCTCTGGTGATCTTCTCCCTAGCCTTTTCGTCTTTTTGGGCAGTATTTACTTAACTCCGCCGTCTGTTTTTGCCTTATTCTAGTGGTCTGCCCTAAAAGGTGAGACTTTCAGCCCTTAATCCCAGTTTATTATTAATTGAAACTTTATTCTGGTTCGGGTGCGGAATTCAAAAAACTGGAAATATTGCACAAGACACAGTAAACGGGATCAACAGTAACGCATCACTACGACCAAATCTCCCAAGAAGTACACAATGCATACATGTGTGCAGGTATACGCGATCGACCTACGATAAGGAAGAGTTTTAGACTACTCTTTTTAAGCCCTTACCGAGGTTAAACCTATCGCTATACGAAGTACTTAACCCGCATAAACCGCCACCGTGTATCCCGCTACGCTGTGAGGTGAGCACAATTATAACCGGCAGACGTGGGATTTTTAACCCTTTAAGTAAAAAGCGAGGTAGCCGTTGACAACAGTTTCAGATAAACCGTGAATTTTATGTCATTTGATATCATTTAACATTCCTAGCTCTTCTATAGAAAGTTTATAAATTTTGTAGTTACATACTGAAATGTGAAGAGAGCCCTACAGTGAACTCGATGAGCAATGTGAGGGAGAGGATGGGTTCGATGAGGCTCCCTATGTCCTTGAAGGGAGTGGTTTAACTACCGTAGACGGCATGGGGAGGGAAATAAGGGGAATGAGGACGAGAGGTTGGATACAAATTCATGAAGCCTCAATCAAAGTCCGAACCCCTATGTCACAAGAACACTTCTATTACTATCTCGTCCCCATCCTTAAGCCCCAATTTCTCCCTTAAGAAGTAGGGTGAGATCACTTCAATTACACTTTTAGGGTGGGTTGTCCTAGCCGGGATTACGATAGCAGCAGGCGATACGGAGTTTACATTAGCCGGAAACGCTTTTACGCTGCCTAAAACTCTATTCGGTTCCTTATGTTCGGGGATTACTATACCCTTACTTGCGTCGAGGAGTATTCTGTTCTCCATCGAGTTCTTGTCATATATTATAGCGTTTAATGTCCCGGGGTAGGGCTCGAATCCGAGGAACTTCTTAAAGGACTCGGCGTAGTACGGTAGGGACAAGAAGAATCTGCCTTCACCGAGCCCTGAAGTGACCTTGGCTTTGATCTTTATGATTCTGCTTATCTTCAGGATCTCCTCTAAGTCTTTAACACAATGGCTGAAAGCCCTCTCTCCTTCTTCCGTAAGCCTTATTGTTTCCCCTTCCTTAGATATGACCCTCGTTATTATACCGTTGTCCTCTAATTCCTTCAACTTCCTAGACACAGTCTGTTGTGATACACCTAGCGTCTTGGCTATGTCTTGTTGCGTTATGGTATTGTTTAAGGCTACCTTTAGGATCCTGATTACCTCACAAGAGATGTTAAGTTCTTTTCAACTTACACCCTCCGAACAATCTTGTTCAGCTTCCTTATATTCTCCGCTTATATCGTCTTCTACGTCTTTTGTAGACCAGTCCCACTTTTCACTCCACGCGTTCCCGATCTGTATGGGTCTGTCTAATTTGCTAAGTAGTACTATCCTGCTGGGCACGTGTTCGGACAAGAGTTTATATCCCGTGTAGTTTGACAAAATTTTTGCGAATTCTCTCACTTCGCTGTGTCTGGGCATCGCATCTTTAGTCAGCCTGTAAGTGGAGGGACCTACGTGCATGTAAGCTTTTACCTCTATGTAAGTGGGTTGGGATAACTCAATGAGCTTTGCGAACTCTCTTGCGTCTTCTTCGCTCATATTGAAACCCTTGATCATGGTCATCCTGATTACCGTGGGGGAGCTGAAGCTGGGTAGTATCTTTAAGGTCTCCATTACGAGATTCCAAGAGTTTGCTACTATGGGACGGTTTATTATTTTGTGTTTTTTCTCGTTAGGGGCTTGTAAGGATAAGAAGAGTTGTGTGGGCTCTTCTTCGAGGCTGGCCAAGACGTCGGGTCTCACACCGCTGGTGACAAGGAACGTCGTCATCCCCCTCTTATGATACTCACTGATAAGTTCTCCCAGCCTGTTGTAGAGTGTGGGTTCGCCGGTAAGGCTTATTGCTACGTGTTTGGGCATAGTTGCTTCTTTAGCCTTTTCTTTAGGTACTCCTTCTCTGCCGAAATAACCCGAGACTGCTCTCATATGTTCTTCGATACTCTTTTCGGCTATTATCTCCGGATCGTCTTCTATTGGTATCTTAGTCTCGTCCCATTCAAGCCCTATATCTTCTGGCTCGAGCCTCCAGCAGTGTACACACCTGAACCAGCACCAAGCTGCCGAAGGGGACATCTGTACGCATCTGTGACTTTCAATACCGTAGAACTTACCTTTATAACAGTACCTACCGCTTGTGAGTGCTTCGTGAGTCCAGTGGCACTTCTTGTAAACGGAGTGACTGCCCACTATGTGGTATTTCTCTTTCTCGAGTTCTTTCATGATTACGCTGAGCGTATCGATCCTGAAGGTGGGTTTACTTTCCATTAGACTCAAGTATGAGTGTGAGGTAAAAAACTTAAAGGTTAGCCGTAAGGTCGTGATAACCTAGAACCCTTTCTATGGACTTTGAGAGTGAAATGAGGTAGTAGTCAGATAGGTACTTGCCCATCATTTGTAAGCCCACCGGTAGGTTGTTATAAAAGCCAGCAGGTTGGGAGAGTGCCGGGATCCCTGCTAAGTTAGCTAACACCGTGTTTAAGTCCATGGCGTACATCCTCACTGGATCGTCTATGACTTCCCCTATTTTCGGTGGGAGGACGGGCATTGTGGGGGAGAGGATCACGTCGTATTTGCTTAGTATTAAGTCTATTTCGTCTTTTATTAACCTCCTGACCTTTAGTGCCCTTAAGTAGTACTGATCATAATAGCCCGCACTGAGAATGAAGCTACCCAAGAGTATCCTCCTTTTTACCTCGATCCCGAAGCCGTCGCCGCGGTTTTTCGCAAAGGTCTCCTTCCAAGTTCCCTCGTAGTACTTACTGTAACCGTATCTCACACCGTCAAACCTGGCTAGGTTCGAACTGGCTTCCGACATGGCTATGATGTAGTATGTAGGAAGGGCGTAGTCGGAGTACTTTAATTCCACTTCCTCAATCGTAGCCCCTTCACTGGAGAGTTTATTTATTGCTTTTTTGAACACTGACTGTACCTCTGGCTGGGAGGCGTCCAAGATGTTCTTGAGCAACGCGAACCTGGTCTTGCTTAGGTCTGCCTCGGTTTTAGGAGGAGATTGAGAGATGGTGGTAGCGTCCCTCCAGTCCTCTCCTGAGATCACTGAATAAAGAAGTTCTAAGTCTTCGGCGTTTTTAGCCATCGGACCTATCTGTTCGAGGCTGTTGGCGTAAGCTACTAAACCGTATCTACTCACGGTACCGTAGGAAGGTTTTAGACCGAAGACTGCGTTAAAAGCTGCAGGAGCCCTTATAGATCCACCCGTGTCACTACCCAGAGCTATGTCTACTACCCCGGAAGCTAAAGCCGCTCCGCTACCCCCTGAAGATCCTCCCGGAGTCCTTTCCAAATCCCACGGGTTGTGTGTGGGACCGAAGTAACTGGTCTCGGTTGTCGAGCCCATGGCGAACTCGTCCATGTTCGTCTTTCCCAAGATCACAGCACCTTCTTGCCTGAGTTTTTGAATCACGGTAGCGTCGAAAGGTGGAACGTAGTCTTCCAGCATCCTCGATGCACAAGTAGTCCTTACCCCCTTAGTGGAGATATTGTCCTTTACGGCTATTAACACGCCCTTTAATCTCCCTTGTTTTCTGTTAATTGCTTCCTTTACCTCTTTGAGTACTTCTTCTTTTTTCCTTAACGTTATAAACGCCCTGACTTTTCCTTCGACTCTTTCTATCCTTTCGTAAGTTTTATCTACATATTCTTCTGCTGTTTTCTCATCTGGTGTGAACACTTTAATCACCGTATGTTCTGGGACCTACTATGTATCCATCTTCTTTTCTCTTTACGTTCTGTAGTGCTTCCTCTCTATTCAACGGCTCTATTGGCTCGTCTTTCCTGAGTTTGCCTGAGGAGAGCGGGTGGAATAGGGGTTCTACATTTGTGAGATCTAATTGATTGATCTTGTTGAAGAATTCTAATATGTTCTGTAGGTCTCTTTTAATTTTTTCTTTTTCTTGACCTTTTATCTCTACTAGGGCTAGGGCTTGTAATTTTTTGAGGAGTTTATCGTCAATTTCCATCTTTTTTCACACTCTCGGTTAACCATTGTAAGTATTCAGGTAAGCCGGAATTAAAGTCGATCGCTATGACTTCAGGGACTTGGTACGTGTGAAGTTCTTTTACCCTTTTTATCACTTTTTCTTTAGCTTCCGCTGTGGTCTTGATAATGACTAGGATCTCATCGTCTTCTACTGTCTTCCCTTCCCATACGTAAAACGACTTTATGTAAGGTACTATGTTCACGCATGCAGCTAGCCTTTCGTCTACTAAGGTTTTAGCTATTTTTTTCGCGTTTTCCATTGTGTTTGTAGTAGAGAGTAGGAGAGAGTACACGAAGATAATTTAAGCTTGGGGAGTTAAAAATAGTCCGTGAGGATTAAGGAGCTTCTTGAGTTAGCCCCTTGGAGGGGATTCGAGGAAGGCTTATTTTTGGGCTTGAGTGAGGCTGAAGAGCTAGGGAAGGAGTTTTTGGGCTTTACTCTTTCCAACGGTCATGGGTTGGTTTTACATGTCAACCCTTACGAAGGGGAGGTAAAGGGTGTTTATTTGGTTTTACCGGAGAAGATCGAAGCTAATTACCTGAATTATTGTTGTGTGTTCAACACCAGGTTTGGTAATACCATTTTTATTTACGAGATAATTAATTTATCGGAATACATAAATAGTGTTAGATCTGAAAGTGTTATTTACGTTGAAGTGATCAAAGGTGAGCTTGAAGACTTTTTACATACAGCGTTGGTTAGATGAAGAGACTTTCAAGAAGTTGTTGACCTTCTCACGTTTCGTAGTCAGGGATCCGGAAAAGGGGTCGGTCTTCGTAATAGACCCGGAAAGGGCTAAGAAAAACAGGCTGAAGCTTGACGATATAAAGAGTTTACTTGAAGAGATAGGCGTAGAAGTTGATGAGGGGGTGTTGAAGGAACTGGAGAAGGAGTTACCTAATTACGACGTCGAGTTCTACTTGAGGGGAGAAAAGGTAATAATAAAGCCTCACGTCTACTTGATGGACTTAGTTAAGGACTACTATGAGCAGGGTGTGTTGAAGTACAATAAAGGGAAAAAGGTCTTTGAGACGTATCCTTACTATTATAACTTCTTGAAGACGCGTTTTGAGGAGAACGGGCTTAAGGTAAAGGATCTGGAGTTAAAGGTCAAAGACGTCAACATCAACTTCAGAGGGGAGCTGAGGGAGTACCAAAAGGAGGCACTTGACGTCTGGTTGGAAAAGGGGAGCGGTGTAATTGCATTACCTACCGGTGCGGGAAAGACAGTAATCGGGATAGGGGCTATTGCTTACGTTAAAAAGTCAGCATTAGTTGTGACTTTCACTAAGGTGCAGATGATGCAGTGGAGGGATTCGATCCTTAGGTTTACTGACGTGGAAAAATCGATGGTAGGTCTGTATTATTCTGGGGAAAAGAACGTAAAACCGATCACGGTTACCACTTACCATACGGCTTATAGGCATATGGGGGAGTTGGCTGACAAGTTCGAAGTCCTCGTGATAGACGAGGCTCATCACTTACCCGCAGATAAGTTCAAGGTAATTGCCTTGAGTTCCTTTGCTTCTAGGAGGTTGGCTTTATCAGCGACCCCGGTTAGGGAAGACGGTAAGCACGAGGAGTTGTTTAAGCTGATGGGCGGGTTAATATACTTCAAGACCCCTCAGGAGTTGATACAGAAGGGCTTTCTTGCCCCTTTCGAAATTATCCAAGTTAAGGTTGAGCTAACTCCTCAAGAGAAGTTAGAATATAATAAGCTCTTGAATAAGTTCAGGAGCTTGGCTAAGGGTAGGAAAGTCTCACAATTACTCGAACTGGTAAAGAAAGGTGAGGAGGACGCTGTTGAGGCTATTAAGGTGTACAACGAGTTAAAAAAGTTGACTAACTTGGCTAAGAAAAAAGTGGAGAAGGTTAAGGAGATAGTGGAGAAGGAAAAGGGTAACAAGATCCTGATATTCACTCAGTATGTGGAGCAGGCTGAAGAAATCGCTAACTTACTCAAAGCTTTCCTCATAACGGGGAAGATGAGTAAGAGTGAGAGAGAAAGGGTTTTGTCAGTTTTTAAGGGTATAAAGAGCGGTGTTTTGGTACTGACTACTGTGGGAGACGAGGGGTTAGATATTCCAGATGCTAACGTAGGAATAATAGTGACGGGGACTGGTTCTAGGAGGCAGTTCATACAGAGGTTGGGAAGGTTGTTAAGACCTAGCAACGGGAAGAAAGCGAGACTTTACGAATTAGTTACTAAGGGTACAGCTGAGGAGTACCAAGCCGTGAAGAGAAAGGAAATAATTTATGAAGACTCGTTATTTTCAGACGAGATGTAATAGTAGACAGAGTAGGCTAAAGGTTCTAAGTAGTTTTTCAGTTGTGTTGTAGTCACGGTGACTTGTCCCGCCTTAAGGAGGAGGATGGGTAGCTCGTTTATCCCGACAAGTACGATCCCGTCAAATCTTTCATCGTTTATTTTGAGTTTGACCTTGCCTAGGGCATGTTTGAGTGTTATCGCGGGTAAAAACCTGGGGCATTTTACCTCTATTTCCCCTTCTATTTCTTTTTTTCCTTCTAGAAATAATACCTTTTCTTTTCCTGTAACTGTGTACCCTTCTACCCAGTTCGGTGATTCTATTTCTTCTTTACAACTTGGCGAGATTATAGAGAGTGGAGGGAATTCAATTATGTAGCCCCTAATCTTTAGTAGTGCCGGGTGTACTAGTATAATGTCTCCTATTTCTATCTTGCTTTTCTCTCCTGGTCTGCAAATTTTATCGTTTTTATCCACGTAGGGCATTGTGTTATGTTAAGTTTAAAACTACGTGTTTATAAATAATTGTTCGATGAAAGGACTTGTAAGGTCTGAATTATGATGAGTAACTAGGCTGTTGAGTGATCAAGATGAGATGGTTGAAGAAGAGGGAGGTCGTAATTTATTATTTGCTCGAGAAGAAGTTCGGTGTTAATGAGTTTAACTTAGGCGAGGCTATTGATTACCTTTCTCCTTATTTTTCAAAGAAGGTAGCAATTAACGTTATTCGTTATTTTTACAAGACTGGGATCCTTGTAAAAACCGGGGAGTTAAGGTATAGAGTTATCCCGTGGGAAGAGTATATGTTAGACGTATCTTTTAAGTACTTGAGAAGGAGGGCTACTCTTCGTCGTAGAATTCGATAGTGATCTTGACTTTAACTTCTTTGTTGCTAAGGGGAGGGATGTTTTGACCGAAATCGACTCCTACTACTACGGGATTCCCTAAAGAGTCTGTAAATTTCACTTCCGCCACATATTTTTTCGATGGTCCTTGGTTTAAAGATCTCATTAATTCCTCGTATATTCTGCTCAACGCCATTTGGAATGAGAGTGGGCTGGACAAGTCTTCAGGTCTAAGCTGTATTGGTACAAAGCCTCCCATGATCTCTCCTATTTTTGCTTTGCCTTCAAATTCTACTTTATAAGATGGTTGTGAGGAACTCATAGTAGTCTAAAGATATTATTTACGCCGTAATAATTAAAATTATGTCTAAGAAAAGCGCGGGATAAAAACGCTTTATTACCTTTATGCCTTCTTCCTAATAGCTATTTCTATTGTTGAAACTCTGGACTGCCTACCGTCTTGGCTTGTTACGGTCTGGCTACCGATCCTTATTTCCTTAACCTCTATTTTGTCTGGTAAGAATCTATTCCTAACTATTTCTACAGTGTCTACGGCTTTGCTGATTGCTCTGCCTCTTGCCTTTATTATTATTTCACTTACACCTTGGTTTAGTAGGGTTAGGGCTGCTAATACATAGTTCATTACAGGTTTTTTACCTACTAATACTACATTACTTGGAGTTGCGGCGGTGCTCACATATATCACCCGAATCGCATTATCAGATACTTACTAAGGTAATAAAGTTATCTAAGAGAGTGAAGTGGATAAACTTAGTATTTAAGCTAGACGCCACGATATCACCTACTTCTACGTTTTATAAAATCATACTCTACAAATGCAACATTTAGCATGGTTAAGATTAGGTACTTATTCGGTTGCCCCAATTGTAATGGCCCGATTGAAGTTGACAGACTGTTAAAGGGCTTACCTTGCGAGTCCTGTTTACCCGGATACGCGAAGGAATTAGACGTTAAGACGATCTACGACTTGCTAGTTAAGAATGGCACGTTGAAGAGCTATGCAGAACTATATTATAACTTGGAAATGTTAGAAGAGTTGTCTGAACTGTTCATGAAAGTAGTAGGAAAAGACCCTTGGCCTTTGCAGAAGTATTGGTTGAGAAAATTGGTAAGGGGAGAGAGCTTTTCCCTTTCAGCCCCTACTGGGATAGGAAAGACCACGACTTTGATGGTTTACTCAGTTTATAGAGGGGAAACCACACTATTCATAGTGCCTACAAACTCCCTTAAAGATCAGATTTGTCAGAGGTTAAAGGCTATCACTCCAGAGGTCTCCTGCGGTAATGCAGAGGAAGGAAAGATTAACGTAACTACCTTTTACTCAGTTAATAGAAACACTAAGACTTACGCTGAGATAAAGCCTAAGGTAGTCATCGTTGACGACGCTGATATGATATTAAAAAGCGGGAAGACTACCGAGAGGGTTGCCACTATTCTCCAAGTACCTCCTGAAGTATTTGACAAAGCAGTGCAACTGGTAAAGCTGAAGAGGATAGTCTCAGCGAAAGAGGATAAAGAACTCATGGTGAAAGTCAGGGAGCTTGAGGCTGAGGTTTATTCCTGGAGACCCACGTCGCAGTTTATAGTGTCTAGCGCAACTCTGAGACCGAAAGGGGCTAAGCAGTTAGCGTTAAGGACTTTAGCTGGGTTCGAGCCTTCTACTGTCCAGATATACAGTAGGAATATTGTAGACTCTTACTATAACTCGTTAGATATGGTAGGATTACTGGAAAAAATAAACGATAAAGGGGCTTTGATCTTAGTCTCTAAAGACTATGGTAGGAGTAAGGTTAAGAAAATAGTTGAAGAGCTTAACGGGAAGGGGTTTAGGGCTATTCAAGCTATATCGGGAAGAAAGTTCATGGACAAGTTCTCCTCGGGAGAGGTAGACTACTTAGTAGGATCGGCGAGTTATTACGGTGTGACCGTAAGGGGACTGGACGAGCCTAAGAGGCTGAAATACGTGATCTTTTACGGTGTTCCCAAGACTAAGTTGCCCCTAGAGGAATCTCTGAATAATCCATTCACTACCCTTAGGGTAGCAGAAGGGTTGTCTCTGGACGTGAGTTTACTCAGGAGGAAGTTACTAACATTATCACAGTCTGAAGTACAAGCCTTAAAGTTTGCCCTGAGGAACTCCGAGAGCCTGAACGGTAAATTGGAGGAATTACGCGTCTATTTGATGAAGTTGAAGGAGGAAGTAGTGGATTCACTCAAGGAGAGGAAGTTGCAAGTGTTGAAACTGGATAACTTCATAGTCAGGAGAGAGGGTAGGAAATATTTCATCTTGATCCCCGATGCGATTACATACATACAAGGTTCGGGAAGGGCGAGTAGGATCCTTAATAACGGTTTTACCTTGGGTCTAAGTGTGGTAATGGTGGACGATAGGGACCTCTTTGAGTTATTGATAAAGAGAGTAAGGAGTTACTCAGGGGAAGCTGTGTTTAAGAGTATTGAGGAACTGGACTTAGACGACTTAAAGAAGGAGATAAGAGAGAGTAGGGAGGGAAAGTCTAGAAGCCTTAACCTAAAGACCGCGTTAATCGTAGTTGAGTCGCCGACTAAAGCAAAAACCATCTCCAGAATTTTCAGTAGAGGCGTAAGGAGGGAGCTTTACGGAGTCCCTGTTTACGAGACTATAATTATAGACGGTAATAATGTAATAGTATCCAATGTTGTAGCATCTAAAGGACATGTAACCGATTTGACTACTGAGAGTATAGGATACCATGGAGTTGAATTGGAAGACGGGATAAGGGTAAACTATTCTCCTATATACAAGTGTTACAATTGCCAGAAGACTGTCACAAGAAGGGCAGATACGTGCCCGTATTGCGGTTCCTCATTACTGTTTTCTTCAGAAAGGATCATTAACGCAATTAGGCTATTGAGCTCTGACGTGGATGAAGTTTATATTGCTACAGACCCTGACCAAGAAGGGGAGAAGATAGCCTTTGACTTATACGCCTTGATCAGTCCGTACAACAAGAATGTGTATAGGGTATCGTACCATGAGATAACTAAGAGTGCCATTCTGGAAGCAATAAGGAATAAGTCAGGGTTTAATTATAACGCCGTTGATTCACAAATAGCAAGGAGGATTGAGGACAGATGGATAGGGTTTGAGTTGAGCAGTGTATTAAAGTCTGTAATCGGAGATCAAAACAACGGGAGCGGTAGGGTTCAGGGACCAGTCTTAGGGTGGATCGTCCAGAGGACTGAGGAGTATAAGAGAAACATGGGCTGGGTAGTGTACGTAAAGATCGGTAACTATAGCATTAAGAGAATATTCAAGAGTAAAGCTGAAGCTGATGAATTCGTTAAGAGTTTAAACGTTAAAGTCTACAAACTAGGGGAGCGAGTGGAAGAGGTAACGCCTTTACCGCCTTACACTACTGATTCCCTCCTCATAGATGCTTATAATAGGCTTGGGTTAAGTGCCCCTGTCACTATGAGGATCGCTCAGGAATTGTTCGAAAGTGGTTTGATCACTTACCACAGGACGGATAGTAGTCACATCTCACCTTTAGGTATCGGTATTGCTAAGGAGTACTTAAGTAAGGTGAACTTGGAAAGTGAATTCCAAGGTAGGAGTTGGGGAGAGAGTGGTACACATGAGGGTATCAGACCTACAAACCCCATGGATTTAAACGATTTGCAGAGGGATATTGAGGAAAACCCGTTTAAGTATTACGTAAAGTTTACTTGGGCTCACTTTAAGGTTTATGACCTGATCTTCAGGAGGTTTATTGCGAGTCAAATGAAAAGTACTAGGGTAACTTATGCAAAGGTCAAGATAGTGTTGAAGGAAGGGGTTGAGGAATTGGTAGAGGTACCGATAAAGGTCGAAGGTGGTTTCTCTCAAATTTATCCTTTAAGGGTCTTTGTGCTAGACGAGAGTAAAGTAGCGAGTGAGATCAAGAAGGGTTCATCGGTAACTCTGTTGGGATATGCAGATGTGATAAAGATCATGAAGGAGAAGAACATAGGTAGACCGAGTACTTACGCAAAGACCGTATCTTCTCTAGTTAAACACGGTTATGTTGTGGAGACTAAAAAGAGGTATTTTCTGTTAGCTTCTAAAAGAGGTATGAAGGCTTATGAGGTGTTAAGTAATAACTTTTCGGACTTCATAAGCGAAAACAGAACTAGGTTGTTGTTGGACACAATAGACAAGATCTCTAAGGGGTCGTTAAAACTTGACGTGTTTGTTAGGGATTTGTTCGCTGAGGTCAGCAGTGCTGTAAGACCCTTAATAAACTCTTCTGAGCTTGAGGAGAAGGTATGACACCCTTCTCTTGTCTTTTACCTCGCTTCCTATGTCTACTTTCTCGAGTTTTACTCCCTCTTTAAGTCTGTCCACGAGTTGGTTGTATATGTCAACTACTTTGTTTATCTCAAAGCCGTTCCCTTTTATTTCCACTTCTTGGGAGCCTTGGTTAAAGAGGCTTATTATATCTAACACGTAGTCTTCTACACTTTTTGTCCTTCCAACTACAATTTCGTTTGACTTTTTCTCACTCATCTAGGATCGGATAGTTGATTACGTTTGAAAAAATAAATCTGTGCTTTGAAACTTACGTGCTTTATCAGTAACACGGGCCAGAATCACCGTTCTTTATCGAAGGGCTTCATCATCCGAACTTTAGGTTCTGAATATAACTTATGGCGTTCAAAACTAAAAATCTGGCTATGCTCTTTTTAACAAAATAGTACTTAGGAGATATCGAAGCTACTAGAGAATCGTTCGGGTCTTTTAATTTCAGCTCTAATATTTCGTCGTACGGTATCCTTTTTAGGAACTCTTCTGGGTTTTTGACAAGATCCTTTACCCTGAATACTGATTCAGTAGCTCCTTCTGACTGGTATGCCCTCATTACCATCACATAGGACTCGTCGAGGTTAATGGGGTTGAAGGAATTATAGTAATCATCGGATTCAGCTATCTCCTTTAAGTCCTCTAATAACGTCCATCTAGTCTCATGGGTGTCCACGTCTACGAAGTTGCAAGTCCTGTACTTAGAACTGGGCTTCCTCATCTTCTTCAGCCTTAATTCTAATGTCTTCTTCGATATTCCTAACATATCTGACAGTTCCTCTACAGTGTAGGCTCCGCCTTTGAGGGCTTGGTAAATACGGATTGAGAGGTCGGAGATCCACGGTTTTATAGGAGAGTGGCTCAGTACGGCTTTACCTAACGGGGATAGCCCGTTGATGTTTATGATCCTTATTTTTCCTTCCTTGATCATCTTTACGTATTTCATAGTTCCCTTAATGCTGAAGTATTTGTTAACGGTCTGCTTTAGGGCTTCTTCTAATATTATCTTATCTTCGCTGCTTACTTTATTTATCTTACCGAAACTGTATTGTATTTCCTTAAGTGTGGCAAAGAAGAGAGGAGACCTTTTTACGGATTTTATAAGCAGGGATTTTAGCTGCTTTTCGTCTAGGTTTATGAGGTCTTGTAACAGATCCTTGTCTACTCCCTTTATTGAAAAGCCGTAAATTGAAGACCTTGCAGAGACATTAAGTGAGTACTTTTTAGTGGCTAAATACAATAGGGCGTGAGATAGTGTATTTGCTATCTTCTCGTTAATAAGGGTTGCATAAACAATTTCATCGTTTTCGTTTTCTATGTAGATCGTCCTTGTATTGGGCAGAGGCAGTTGATGAATACGATAGAATTCCACTAATTTATTCAAAGCGTTCTTCGACTCTTCATCTATAAGACTATCCTCACCGTATAAGTAGTCGTCGATAATGTGTAAGACTTTCTCGATTTGCTTTGTTATTAGACTGGACTTTGATATGTTTTCTCCTTTCCATATTGGGATTTCTCCGTTACCACTTGTAGCAGGGGCTACGTTAATTTGCATTTTATTGATGTCTATATTTCCAATCCTCCACAGTTTTCCACTTATCCTAATAATGTCGTTATTTCTCAAGTGTTTGTAAACGTATACCGCGTCTATTTCGCCGATTGTTTTGTTTTCATAACGTAAGTTGAAGGTTTCGTCGGTACTTATAAAGGAGAAGAATTCGGAAAAGTCCTTCATCCACGTTATTTTGTTGTCTTTATCAAACCTCCAGATCTTGAAGAAGGTTTTGCCGATTTTCACCTTATCGTTCTCCTTCTTTAACAATCCGTTTTGTATCATGTACTCTACTAGCGATAAGAACTTATCGAATTTAAGTCCTTTATAATAGGAGGATTTTGTTATTAGGTTATAGAGTTTTTCAACATCTATTTCGCCGTATTGAAGGGTTATACCTATTATTTCCCTTGCCACGACGTCCATGTAAGGCATGGATTTTGGCGGTTCTACTATCCCCGCTTTAGCGAGCTCATATAAGGATATTGCTTCTAAGATGTCGTAATCGTATAGGCATACGATTTCACCTTTAGAGACTCTGTTTATAGTGTGCCCGCTTCTTCCGAGCCTCTGGAGGAATGAAGAAACTGTGGGAGGTGGTCTATACATTATTACTTTCTTAATGTCTCCTATATGTATTCCAAGTTCTAGTGTTCTTGTACAAATAACAACGTCAGCCTTTCCTTCCCTGAGGTTGTTCTCTACCCTTATTTTCTCTTCTTTGGATATTGAGGAGTGATGGATAAAGATATTTTTCAGTTTACTCCTTTCTAGTTCTTCATACAATCTCTCTGTACTAAATCTTGAATTAGTGAAAAGTAATGTAGGTCTTTCTACCAGTTGGTTTACCAGTTTCGCGGTAGAGCCCCAAAGGTCTTCTCCTTCTTTTTGTTTTACTTTTAGTATTTTTACTTCAAAATCTCTCGCTCCTTCGACTTTTACTATTTTACTTTCCCTATTTGAAGAACCAAAAATGAGATTGGCTACCTTCTGTTCGTTACCTATTGTAGCGGAAAGACCTATTCTCTGGAAATCGTAATTTGTAAAGTCCTTTAATCTTTCAAGTAATACAGATAATTGTGCCCCTCTTTTAGAGTTTACTAACTCGTGAACTTCATCAATTATTATCCACTTTATATTTCTGTAATTTTCTCTGAATTTACTCGCCCAGTCTAAATCGATTTCCAACCCTTCAGGGGTTGTGACGAGTATGTGGGGTACTTTCTTCAGCCTCAGGCTTTTTTCCTTTTGGGGTACTTCACCGTGTTTTCTGCTTACCGAAAAACCGAGTTTTGAAGTCCACCATTCGATTCTCAAAGTTATATCGTTTATGAGGGCTTTTAGCGGTGTTATGTACAGTACGGCTACAGGCTTGGTCTCGTTACGTAGCATTATGTTAAATATAGGTAACAAAGCGGCCTCGGTCTTACCGTAACCAGTAGGGGCTACAACAAGTACGTTTTTACCCTCGATAATTGGGGTAAAGGTCTCCTTCTGAACGGTAGTGAGGTCGTCCCATCCTTTTTCCTTAATGAGCGACTGCAGTTTACAGTGTAATTTATGCACTAATAATCACCGTTATTTTAATGCACAATACACCGCTATTTTTAAAAATTTAAATTCTCCGTTTGTTGTATGAAAGCAAAATTAGAGTGTATTGTATGCGGGAGAAAATTCCCTGAAGGCCAAGGGATTAAATTAACAATGAAGGGAGAGGATTACTATTTTCACAGCAAGGCTTGTGCTTATACGTTTCTAAAGGAAGCGGTTTATAATGTTGATGTGGACGAGATTTCAGGGATTTTTAAAGAGTTAAGAAAGAAGTACGAGGAAATTAACGAAAAAAAGAGGCAAGCTGCAAAGAAAGTTATATGAATCCGTTACTCAGCCCTCATCATGTTTATTTCAGTGTCCGCTATACTCTTCACAATTTAAATCAGCTTTATTAAAGTTTAAAATAATTTTCATATCGGAATGCCGGGCATTCAACCCAAGAGGGTTAACACTTACGAGTGGAGGATTGAAAAGGGAACCCAAGAGTGTATGAAAGTACCCGTAACAGTGTTTGCTGACGATGTGTTAATTGAGAAAATGAAACAGGACTTAACGTTGAAACAAGCGATGAACGTTGCATGTTTACCCGGAGTACAAGAATCCGTTTACGTATTACCGGACGGACATCAGGGTTATGGATTCCCGATAGGGGGAATCGCTGCTACAGCTATAGACGAAGGAGGAGTTGTTTCACCGGGCGGAATAGGTTACGATATTAATTGCGGAGTCAGATTATTAAGGACAAACTTAGACTACAAAGACGTAAAGGACAAGCTCAAGGATTTGGTCGAGGAAATCTACAGAAATGTGCCTAGCGGAGTCGGAAGTGAAGGAAAGGTTAAGTTAACTTTACAACAGTTAGACAACGTATTGGCTGAAGGCGTTAGGTGGGCTGTAGATAACGGTTACGGTTGGGACAGAGATATGGAACACATAGAGCAACACGGTAGTTGGGATTTAGCTGATCCGTCGAAGGTAAGCCCTATTGCTAAGCAGAGGGGTCACACTCAGTTAGGTACTTTGGGAGCTGGAAATCACTTCTTAGAGATACAAGTAGTAGACAAGATATACGACCCAGAAGTAGCGAAAGCGATAGGAATTACCCATGAAGGACAAGTAACAGTGATGGTTCACACGGGATCTAGAGGATTAGGACATCAAGTAGCAAGCGACTACTTGCAGGTTATGGAGAGGGCTATGAAGAAGTATAACATTCAAGTCCCAGATAGAGAACTTGCAGCTATACCTTTCAATACTAGAGAAGCTCAGGACTATTTCCATGCTATGGTCTCAGCGGCGAACTTTGCGTGGACTAACAGACAAATGATAGCCCACTGGGTTAGGGAGAGCTTCGGGAGGGTTTTCAAAGTAGATCCGGAGAAATTGGACTTAAACATAATTTACGACGTAGCACATAACATAGCTAAAATTGAGGAATACGATATTGAGGGAAAAAGGAAGAAAGTATTAGTTCACAGAAAAGGAGCTACTAGGGCTTTTCCTCCGGGGAGTCATGAGATTCCCCCTGACCACAGAAGTACGGGTCAGATTGTCCTGATCCCCGGAAGCATGGGTACGGCCAGCTATGTCATGGCTGGTATACCTGAGGGAAGAAGGACTTGGTTTACGGCTCCTCATGGTGCTGGACGTTGGATGTCAAGAGAAGCAGCGGTGAGAAGCTACCCGGTTAATAACGTAGTACAAAACTTAGAGCAAAAGGGAATTGTAATAAGGGCAGCTACGAAGAGAGTAGTTGCTGAGGAGGCTCCCGGTGCTTATAAGGATGTAGACAGAGTGGCAAAAGTTGCACATGAAGTTAAGATAGCTAAGTTGGTTGCTAGATTAAGACCAATAGGTGTGACCAAGGGATGAAAAGAGCAGATTTACTTAAGGAACCTATAGAGGATATAACACTAGAGGATCTTAGAGGAGTAGAAAAGATTTTACCAGTATTGGATAAAATATATGGTTTTTCGGCGGAAGCCATAGTAAGGGGGTCTAGGATCTTAAAAGACATGATGAAAGATGCGGACCTCCGTTTTCTTTCCTTTACCGCTAATTTAGTCTCAACTGGACTAAGAGGACTCTTTGCTGATCTCATAAGGAAAGGGTATTTTAACGTTGTAATAACTACTGGAGGGACTATTGATCACGATATAGCCAGAGGCAACGGCGGTAAATACTACAAGGGATTGTTCGAATATGATGACACAATGTTACGGGAGTTGGAAATACATAGGCTTGGAAACGTGCTAGTCCCGTTTGAAAGTTACGGTAAGGTAATTGAGGAAGTAGTCAGGAAAAATATTGAAGAACTCGTAAGGATAAAGAAAGAGTGGCCTGTTTATGAATTATTATGGGAGTTTGGTAAGAGGATAGACGATAAGAACTCTATATTAAGAGCAGCTTATGAAAAGAAAGTACCGATTATAGTACCCGGTGTAGTTGACGGTTCCTTCGGAACGAATCTCTTTATATTTTCCCAATTTAACGGGCTGAGGATTAACTTATTTGAAGATATGAAGATGGTCAAAGACCTTATTTTTTCGTGCAAGAAGTCAGGAGCCTTAATAATTGGTGGAGGGATCAGTAAACACCATACCATCTGGTGGAATCAGTTTAAAGATGGTCTCGATTACACTGTTTACGTAACTACAGCTCAGGAATATGATGGGAGTCTTAGCGGAGCTAAACCCAGGGAAGCAATATCTTGGAATAAGATTAAGCCGGTTAGTGAAAACGTAGTTATATACGGAGACGCTACTGTAATTCTTCCGATCTTGTCAGCATCCTTATTAATGTAATCATACTATAATTAAAAATACAGTTTATACCGCGTGGTGCTCATGTCTTCCGAGAAATATACAAGTATTTCACCTGCAGAGTTCTTCAAGAGAAATCCAGAGTTAGCTGGATTCAGCAACCCAGCCCGTGCCTTATATCAAACTATAAGAGAGTTGGTAGAAAATGCGTTAGATGCCACTGACGTCCATGGTATTTTGCCTTCAATCAAAATTTTGATAGACTTAGTAAATCCGGATAAGCAGGTCTACAAGGTAAACGTAGAGGATAACGGTATAGGTATACCTCCTCATGTTGTACCTAATGCTTTCGGCAGAGTACTTTACAGTTCGAAGTACGTTTTAAGACAGACCAGAGGAATGTACGGGCTGGGTGTCAAGGCGGCTGTACTCTACAGCCAGATGTATCAGGATAAACCGGTTGAGGTTTATACTTCTCCTTTAAATTCAAAAAGGATTTACTACTTTAAACTGAAGATAGACGTAACTAAAAACGAACCAGTAGTACTTGAAAAATATTCAGTTTCCAACGATAAGGGGTGGCACGGAACCTCTGTGACGTTATACTTGGTTGCAGATTGGCAGAGGGCTAAGTCGAGAGTATATGAATACATTAAGAAAACTTATGTTGTAGCACCCTATGCAGAGATTACGTTTAGAGACCCTGATGGTAATGTAGTGTATTATCAAAGGCTAACCGAGAAATTACCTAAACCACCAGAGGAAGTGAAACCACACCCCTACGGTGTAGATATAGAGTTGATTAAATACCTTATAACTAAGTTGAATAAGCCAGTACCGGTTAGAGATTTCCTGATTAATGAGTTCCAGAGCATCGGTGATGTAACTGCTGATAAGATTCTAGAGTTAGTAAATATAAACAAGAACAAGAAGGTTACTGACCTCACTGACGAAGAGATCTCTAGGCTAGTAGAAGTGATGAAGAAGTTTGAGGACTTCAGACCGCCTTCAGCAGAAGCGCTTTCAGTAATAGGTTCTGACATAATTGAATTAAGCCTTAAGAAGATCTTTAACCCTGAGTTTGTAGCTGCTATAACTAGGAAACCGAAAGCATATCAAGGGCATCCGTTTATTGTTGAGGCTGGAATTGCTTATGGCGGAGCAATACCGCCATCTCCTGAACCCGTAGTGTTAAGGTATGCGAATAAGATCCCTTTAATATATGACGAGAAGTCTGACGTGATCTGGAAGGTAGTAAGTGAGGAGATGGACTGGAAAAGGTACGGTATAGAGGAAGAACAGCCACCTTTAGTTGTCATGGTTCACTTGTGTAGTACCAAAGTCCCGTATAAGAGTGCTGGCAAGGAAAGTATTGCAGACGTCGAGGAAATTGAAAAGGAGATTAAGCTTGCATTAATGGATGTCGCGAGACAGTTAAAGGCTTATATTAGTGAAAAGAAAAAGGAGGAAGAGGCTAAAAAGAAGCTCATTACATACCTTAAATATATTCCTGAAGTGAGCAGGAGCCTGGCGATATTTGTTGCAGGAGAGAAGGAAAAAGTCCCAGAGGTTCAGAATTCAATTAGAGAACAGTTGCTTAATCTCGTGCTAAAGAAGCTTGAAATTGAGGATAAACAATTAGTAGAGGAAATTAAAAACTATAAGGTTGAGGAGTTATGACGGAACTTACTTCAAAGGTCGACCGCGAGGCTAGGAAGAAGGCTTCTCAAATTTTACGAGACACTTTTCTTAAAGTGATAGAACAAATTAATAAGAGAGAACCACCCGTAATGGAAATCCCCAAGAGGACTTTGTCTAACACTATATACGACGAGAAAAGAGGTTTGTTGATCTTAGGAAAGGAAAAGTTAAAGAGAAACTTCCTAGACCTTAATGAGGCAAAGCGATTTATGCAAACTACTCTAATGGCGAGTATTATATACGATGCGTTAGTGAACGATGAGTACCCGACAATACGTGATCTGTATTACAGAGGTAAGCACTCTATAATACTTAAAGGAACTAACAAAACTTATGAGGAGAACACTTGGGATGAACAAAAAGAGTCTGACAGTGTGATCGTAGATATAGAAGTCTTCACCAATCTCTTGAGGGAGGACATGTTAATTCTAAGCAAAGAGAAGGGAAAAGTGGTAGGGGATATGCAGATTAGAAGTGGTAACGACGTTATAGACTTGAGTAAGATGGGTCACGGTGCATATGCGATAGAACCTACTCCTGATTTAATTGACTTCGTGAACGTGAACGCTGAGTTCGTTTTAGTCGTGGAGAAGGACGCTGTATTTCAGCAACTTCACAGAGCTGGTTTTTGGAGGCAGTATAAGGCTATTTTGATAACTAGTGCCGGTCAGCCTGATAGAGCGACTAGGAGGTTCGTGAGGAGGTTAAATGAGGAACTCAAACTCCCCGTTTATATTTTAACTGATGCAGACCCCTACGGATGGTATATCTATAGTGTATTCAGGATAGGTTCGATCCAACTATCCTATGAAAGCGAGAGGTTAGCTACCCCTAATGCTAAGTTTTTGGGAGTCTCGATGACGGATATTTTCGGAGACAAGAATAAGAAGCCCTACCTTTCAGAGCAGGAGAGGAGGAATTATATCATCAAGGCTAAGGAAGCGGACGTAAAGAGGGCTCTTGAAATAAAGAACTATGATTGGTTTAAGACGAAAGGGTGGCAACATGAGATAGAGATCTTCTTGGATAAGAAATCTAAGTTGGAGATCGAGGCTATGGCTAGTAAGGGATTAAAATTCTTAGCATTCCAGTATATTCCAGAAAAGATTAAGAGCGGAGATTTCGTAAGTTAGAAGTCAGCCGAGACAGGTTATATCACCGGTCAACTTTATTGGGCTCTTCATCCCTTATTCAATGTATTCCAAGATGTCATTAAAAGTGTTTCTTCTACATACTTTGCAATATTGGTAGATCGCCGGTTGTTTGCTTATGTCGAAACTGATGTTTATTACCCATTCTGTCTTACAGTTTCTGCACCTTACTTTCCACGGCATACCCTTATATATGATCGAAGGTAAAAATAAGTTGCTGTGAAGAGGTTAGACTGGCTGAAATATGATGAAGGGCCAAAGCTCGGAGCTTAAATCTTCTAAACTTCGTGACAATGACAAAAGAGTTTAAAACCTAATGTGAATTAGGATAATTGGGAGTAATCGTGAGCATTCAGTACACCACGGTTGGCGATTTAAAGGTTGGAAGTTACGTAGTTATAGATGGAGAACCTTGTAGAGTTGTAGACATCACTAAGGCAAAGACCGGTAAGCACGGTAGTGCTAAGGCGAACGTCGTGGCAATCGGTATTTTCACCGGTCAAAAGAGGACTATAATGGCTCCCGTTGATCAGCAGGTTGAAGTTCCGATTATAGAGAAGCATGTAGGTCAGATACTCGCAGACAAAGGTGACACTGTTCAAATAATGGACTTAGAAACTTACGAGACTTTTGATATTGAGAGGCCTAAAGAACCTGAACTTGCGGATAAAATAAGGCCAGGTGCCGAGATAGAGTATTGGGACGTAATGGGTAGAAAAAAAATTGTAAGGGTTAAGTAACCTTGCTTGATAATTTAAAAGATGCAGTAAAGAAATTTTTAGGTTCTTCTGATTATAATAAGGCTGTTAATGATTTCATAAAAGACCTCCAGATTTCTCTCATAAAAGCTGATGTAAATATTAAACTGGTTAATGAATTAACTACAAAAATTAAGAATAGGCTCGCAAATGAAAAGCCACCATCTGCTATCGAGAGAAGAGAGTGGTTTATCTCAATAGTTTACCAAGAGCTAACTAACTTGTTTGGGGGAGATAAAGAACCTAATGTAATGCCTAAGAAACTTCCTTACGTGATAATGCTTGTAGGTGTACAAGGAAGCGGTAAAACCACTACTTCAGGAAAATTGGCATTATTCTACAAGAAAAAAGGGTATAAAGTAGGATTAGTGGCTGCAGATATATATAGACCTGCTGCTTATGAACAACTTCTACAAATAGGAAACCAAATAGGTGTACCTATATATGGTGAGCTTGGGAATAAGGACGCTATACAAATAGCTAAGAACGGTGTAGAAAAGTTCCTAAAGGAAAAATACGACGTCGTCATAGTAGACACTGCAGGAAGACATGGTTACGGGGAAGAGGTTAAACTGTTGGAAGAAATGAAGAACATTTATCAGAGTATAAAACCGGACGAAGTAATCTTGGTGATAGATGCTTCTATCGGACAAAAGGCTTACGATCTAGCTTCTAAGTTCCACACCGCGAGTCCTATAGGCTCTATCATAATCACTAAAATGGACGGTACTGCTAAAGGAGGAGGAGCACTCTCTGCTGTAGCCGCTACAGGGGCTACTATTAAGTTTATAGGCACTGGCGAAAAGCTCGATGAGCTCGAAGTGTTTAATCCTAGAAGGTTTGTCTCACGCATATTAGGAATGGGTGATATTGAGGCTATAATAGAGAAGATCAAAGGAATAGAGGAATATGAGGAGATAGAGAAGAAAATGGAGGAAGTGTTAACGGGTAAGACTAAACTCACTTTAAGGGATGTTTATAAACAGTTGAATGCGATGAGAAAGATGGGTCCCCTCAATAAGATTCTCCAGATGATACCTGGTTACAATATTTTATCACAAATACCAGAAGAACAACTTAAGTTAGGAGAGGAGAAGATAAGAAAATTCATGAATATCATGAATTCAATGACTTATAAAGAACTCGATAACCCTGACATAATAGACAAGTCTAGAATAAAGAGGATCGCAAAGGGGTCTGGAACTACGCCCGAGGAGGTAAAGGAGCTCCTTAAACAATATGAAATGACAAACAACTTATTAAAAATGATGAGGAGGAAGAAAGGTCTTGCAAAGCTTTTTGAAGGGAGAGATATTAAATAAGGCTTTTACTCTTCTTTCTAAATATCCTCTTTGTAACAGTTGTTTAGGCAGATGCTTTGCCAGATTGAGTTATGGACATACCAACAATGAGAGAGGTAAGGCAATGAAGTTGGCACTTTTGATGGAGATCGATAAGATGATTAAAGATCATGAGATTCAAGACCTTACAGAGCTAAAGGAGGTATTCTTCAACATTGGAGAGCTTGCTTCGCCTCTATTTTCCCTCTATTATAATGAGGGGTTCCAAAAAAGAAGCTGTTACATTTGTGGAGACAAAATAGAAGAGATTAAGGATAAATTCGAGAGAAACGCGTTACAAATCCTCAAAGAGAAAGGTTATAAGACTTTCGTTCTAGGTGTCAACTTACCTACTTATTTGAAGAGGTTGGAAGAGGATTTCATAGTTAGTAACGACTTGACCTATTACGAGAGTATTAAGAACGAGATTAAGAGAGATGTAGGAAAGAGGATAGCTGAGAAGGGCTTTACGCCTGCTTTTGAAGATGCAGAGGTCGAACTGATTTACGACATCGAGTACGATGCGGTCTTAGAGGTAAAGAAGAGCTATAAGACATTAGTTTTCTATAACCGGCTATCGAGAAATGTACCTATATCTAGCTGGTATGCTAAAGATGGAATATCCTTGGAGAGTTCTCTCACTAACACTAAGTTATACGTACCGTTTTCGGAGCCATCTGAGTATAGAATTTTAGAAGAGTATCCTTTGATAGTTGAGGGAGAAGTTAAGGACGTAGCAGGGTACTATTTTAAACCTTACGGAAAGGTTCAGGGTAGGGAGCTTTCAACAATATTCACCCTAAAACCTACTAACAGAACTTATAGGATTACCGTCTACTCAGAAAAACCGGTTGAAGGAGGTATGAACATTTACCAAGGAGTTTATGACTTGTTTTTAACGGTGAAAGAACCAGAGGAGCTAAAGGCAAAAATAAACGAACTTGAGAATAGAGGCATGGTTATACTAGGCATAGATTTAGTAACCACTTCAGGTAAGGTGAATACGTTATATACAATCCTTTACAAGGATAAAATAGGATAAACGTGAACGTGAATATAAACGGTAAAAAAGTACTTATTACCGCTTCAAGTGAAGGTATCGGTTTCGGGATAGCAAAGAAGTTAGCTAGAGAAGGTTGTAGACTGGTTTTGACCTCTAGAAACAAAGAAAAATTGAATAAAGCCGTTGAAAGTTTAAAAAAGTATAACCCTGAGGTATATGGTTTCCAGTCTGATCTCAGTAAGCTCGATAGTTTGGATGACCTAGTTAACTTTGCGTTAGAGAAGTTAGGGAATGATATTGATGCTCTAATTTACAACACGGGGAATCCTCCTTCAGAGCCCTCTACTTTCGCTGAAACTACCATGGAGGATTGGTTTTATTCTGTAAATCTTTATCTGCTTAGTGCTATAAAGTTAACTAAATCACTGCTACCGTATATGGTAAGGAAGAGAAGTGGTAGATTGATATATTTATCCTCATGGACTGTGAAACAACCTCAGAGTATATTCGTGTTAGCTGATGTTTCCCGTTCCCCATTGATACAATTGGTTAAAGTAGTCTCTAAAGATTACGGTCAATTTAACGTAACAGCTAACGTGATCCTTATGGGAAGTTTTGAGACTGAGGGAGCTAAGAGGAGCTTAAGGAGATTAGCTGAAAAATTGGGAATAAGTTTTGATGAGCTCTGGCAGAAAGAGGTAATCTCTCGCTCGCCGTTAAAGAGAACTGGGGACGTGGAAAAAGAATTGGGATCATTAATAACTTACCTTCTTTCGGAGTTCTCTTCATATATAACGGGGTCTGTAATACAAATTGATGGGGGAACTAGTGATGCAATATAATTTAAGGAAGTCCTTCAAGTTATCTTTAGCTTACTATTGGTATTATCCTTTACATGAGTTGTAAAAAGGTTTTTAAAGTTGTCTAAAATAGTATAGTAATGATTGATATGGCTGATAAAAAAGTAAAAGTAAAAACTCCAGGAGGTAAAGAGATGGAGCTTGCACCGGAGAAAACATGGGTATTAGCTCCTAAAGGAAGGAAAGGTGTAAAGATAGGGTTATTCAAAGACCCCGAGACTGGAAAGTACTTCAGACATAAACTTCCAGATGATTATCCAGTTTAACGCGATTTTTATATGCTTAAGCTAAAACTTGTTTTTACTTGTTCTTTTGTTTGTACGATCATACAGTTGAGCTTTAATTTTACCTCAAATGATTTATTCCTCAAATGATAGTGACATTGAAGATAAGCGGGAAATTTTTTGATGACGAAAATCCGACTAATTTGGAAATTATAAAAAGATCCGTATTCTCTCTACTAAATTCTGGACATAAAGTAGCTATTGTGACTGGAGGAGGAGGTACCGCGAGAAAATACATAAACTTGGGAAGAAAAGCTGGTATCAAAGAAGCTCACTTAGATCTTCTAGGTATTTGGGCGTCACGCCTTAACGCCTACTTGGTAGCTTTCTATCTGGGAGACCTTGCTTATTCCAAGGTTCCCGAAAGTCTAGAGGAGTTTATTGAAAAATGGAGTTACGGTAAGGTTGTAGTTACTGGAGGTTTTCAGCCTGGTCAATCTACTGCGACCGTAGCGTCTCTGGTTAGTGAAGCTACCAATAGTGATCTTTTAGTTCTAGCCACTAACGTGGACGGAGTTTATGATAAAGACCCTAGAAAGTTCTCCGAAGCTAGATTATTACCTCGACTTAGCACTATTGAGCTGAAAAAAATCTTAGAGTTAACGCAGTCAGTTAATGCAGGAACTTATGAGCTTTTAGACCCATTAGCGATTAAAATTATAGAAAGATCGAAAATAAAAGTACTGGTTGTTAATTTCAAAAACTTAGACAAGCTTTTAGATATTATATCAGGGAATATAAGTATAGGAAGTTTAGTCCTTCCGGTGTAAAATATGTCAATAATGGATGAGGAGGAGTTTAAATTAATTAGACAATACAAGAATAAAATAGATTTACAAACTGTTATATCAATACTAGAGGAGATCGAACAAGATTATATGCACAGTGAGAATCTGACTTCATCTATAATTTTTGTGTATACTAATCACCTTGATGTTATAAGGCAAAATAGAGAATTTTATGAATTACTCTCAAAAGTTTTGGAAAAATATTCAAAGAGAATTGGATTTGAGAACATTTCACAACTCGTAATAAACTCTCTTAAATAGTACGGTTTTGAAACCACTCTTTACCATTTTATTTATAACCACATTACTGTCATAGACATTACAAATGAAAGTAGGAATCCTTGATTCAACACTTAGAGAAGGAGAACAAACACCTGGAGTAGTATTTACCGTAGAACAGAGAGTTGAAATAGCTAAAGCGTTATCTGATATAGGCGTTACAATGATAGAAGCAGGGCACCCTGCAGTGTCTGCTGACATTTACGAGGGTATAAAAAGAATAGTCAAAATGAAGAAGGAAGGCGTAATTACTTCAGAAATACTAGGGCACAGCAGAGCAGTCAAAAGGGATATTGAGGTGGCAGCTGAATTAGAAGTAGATAGAATTGCAATTTTCTATGGTATAAGCGATATTCATTTAAAGGCAAAGCACCATGTCACCAAGGAAGAAGCACTGAAGATAATTTCAGAGACCGTGAGTTACGCTAAAAGCCACGGAGTTAAGGTCAGATTTACTGCTGAAGACGCTACACGAGCAGATTACCAATATCTTCTTGAAGTAATAAAGACTGCCAAAGACGCAGGTGCTGATCGTATAAGTATTGCAGATACTGTAGGAGTTTTGTACCCTTCGAAAACTAGAGAGTTATTTAAGGATCTAACTTCTAGATTCCCAGACGTAGAGTTTGATATACATGCACATAATGATCTGGGAATGGCTGTAGCAAACGCTTTGGCTGCGGTAGAAGGAGGGGCTACTATTATTCATGCAACCGTAAACGGACTGGGAGAGAGGGTAGGAATTGTTCCTCTTCAAGTAGTAGTTGCCGCATTGAAATATCATTTCGGTGTAGAGGTCGTTAAACTAGAAAAACTACCTGAGGTAGCCAGTCTTGTTGAGAAATATAGCGGGATTCCGATGCCTCCGAACTTCCCGATTACCGGTGATTACGCGTTTGTGCATAAAGCGGGAATTCACGTTGCCGGAATTCTTAACGACCCGTCAACCTATGAATTTATGCCACCCCAAACTTTCGGAAGAAATAGAGATTATGTAATAGACAAATATACTGGAAAACATGCCCTTAAAGACAGATTCGAAAAGTTAGGTGTCAAGCTATCTGATAGTGAATTAGATCAAGTTTTAGCTAAAATAAAAGCAAACCCTAGTGCAAGATTCTATCGTGACGTAGATCTACTGGAGCTTGCTGAGAACGTTACCGGGAGAATACTAAAACCGAGACCTCCTGAAAACATTCAGGCTATCGTATCCGTAAAATGTGACTCGAATGTTTACACAACTGCTGTAACTAGGCGCTTATCGGTAGTACAAGGAGTTAAAGAAGTAATGGAGATATCTGGAGATTATGATATAATAGTGAAGGTTGAGGCTAAAGATACTAATGAGTTAAATCAAATAATTGAAAGTATAAGATCCGTTAAGGGAGTTAGGTCTACTCTTACATCTTTAGTCCTCAAGAAGTTGTAAAGTTTTTAACACCTTCTTGCGAATTCGTGAAGCATATGCGGATGAAAAGATTTTATTTTTAACTTTCAACCTACTCTGCTCATTTTTAATTTTTCAGTTACTTCATGAGAAGTAAGAGAGGAATCTCAAGTATATTAGGTGCTGTAATACTAGTGCAAATAATAATAATGTCATTATTAGTAGTTTTATCCGTAGAACAACAGCTAGGTTCATCATCTCAAAGTCTGATAAAGAGATTAAATTATTATTCACAGAACTCTCCGCTTTCTATAATAGAAATTAATGGAAATTATTATATAACTTCTCCCTCGCAACAATACATATGTTACATAATATATCCGAATGAGTTAAAACCTATACATGAGAAAATCAGTATACCAGTTTCTATAAACTCCTTATTAGGGGAATATCCATGGGCTATTATTATTACAAATAAGGGCACTTGGTATAACGTAACGTCTTTAGGAATATATTCCGATACAAGTAACAAATTATACTCTTTACAGCAACTGGTTAGTATGGCTGGAATTCCGTATTCAGGGAACTTCCCAATAACTGAGGTTGAAAGTCCGGATTGGGATTATCTAAGAGGTATAAGCACACCAGATCCCCTTGCTTTAGCACCTTTAAACCTCACTCTGGTATTACTCGATAATAATTGTGTACCGATAGGTAATATTACTTATCCATATGAGATTACAAACACAATTTTGAAGATTGTCCCATCCGGTCAATACCAATGGATAAATTTGACGTTCAAAAAACCAAATTTAAATGAGCAGTTGACCTTAAACCCAATTGCCCCAACCGATTCTAGTTACTGTTTAGGTGGCTTATATCTTCCGGTTTATAATGAAACTAAAAATCATTATAGTGACGGTTATATATATTATGCAATAGGTGTAGCGGAAGGTTTAAATAATCTCGTACCGAGTATTACGGGTTCAAGCTATTCATATTACGGTACTATAAGTTACGATTACAATTGGTATGGTGTAACATTCGTACCAGACCCGTTCATTTACTACCCAGTATTTTTCCAAGTTGATATAAACCCATCTAATTTAACAGTATACTACTACGTAGAGTATGGCACGTATCTACACACAAATGGAGTAATTAATAAATGGCATTATATAGGCTCTGTGAAGTTTATTAAAAACGTATTATTTAATAATGCACCTTTGTACATAGCTATTCCAAATGGAGTTTATTTGTTAAACGTTAGCACTTGAAAAATAAATATAAGAATGCATGTTTCTATTCCTTTTTATTATCATCTTTTTTATTACAATACCTTTTTACTATCTCTTGAATTATAGAAGATGTACTCGAATGTTCATACGTGGATATCCTTTGAGGTAATCGCATAATTTGAACGTTTTCTAAACCTCTTTTTTTAAGCTCATCAATTAATTTACTTTCATCGACTTTCTGATCTGGTCCTAGGAATAACACGTCAGGACGCACTCGTTCCACACTCTTTAGGAAGTCGTTTTCGTCGCCTAGGAAGGCTTCGTAAACATATCTTATGCTTCTTATTATCTCCAATCTATGATTTTCGTCATTTATGGGTCTTCTTCCCTTTATTTTTTCCGAATTTTTGTCCCTAGCTACAGCTACATGTACTAACCCGTATTTAGACGCCTCTTTAAGTAGTTCTATGTGTCCAGGATGAATAATGTCAAACGTCCCTGCTACGAATACTTTCTTCGGTACTTGTAGTTCTAAATTTATATTCTCGTTGAAAGCAATAGAATCTAGCAGACCTTCAGCATAGACTATATCTACTAGAGCAGTTATATAGTCTCCCTTTTCCAGATAGTATTTGGCATCCTGCGTATATTGTCGTGCTAAATCATAAATCTTTCTATATTTTTCTATAAAGAATGATGGAACTTTCTTAAGTCTTTCCTCCATTCCTCTAATATACTTTTCAGCCCTATTTTTTACCTCTTCATCAAACATTTTAACCCCTCGCTTTCCATGAAGTGTAGGGACTTAGAGGGATAAACTATTATATGTGGTTGGGGCTTAAACTGATAATTAACCACATCGCTAAGTTTCATTGCTACGACTTCTTCGTCTTGACAGCCCAATCTTTGTCCCACAATTATCACATCGTCTCGTGAAATAACTCTCATTTTCTCCATTTCTTCCATTTTAAGTAATAATGACACAGCTTCTATTGCACTCATTGGTTTATCGTCTCTTATATCTAAGTAAAAAACAGTATGAAGCTTACGCTCTTGATTTTCCTTAAGGACATAATAGGGTGTCGTATCTATCTTATCACCAAAAGGGTAAACTATAGTTACGGACTTTCCGAAACGATAAGAGGATAACATGCTTTTCGAGATCATGTAACAGTGAACCGAAACACCCGGAACAATTAGAAATTCGTGACCTCTATTCTTAGCCTCTGTTATTAGACTAATATGGGTAGTTGCTATCATAGGATCACCTATGGTAGCGATGGCAACGTTTTTTCCTTCATCTAGATATTGGAGAATTGTCTTGAAATTATTCTCCAATAGTGAGCGATTCGCTGTAAATACATGAACATTATTCCCCGTTAGACTCGAGATTAACTCTTCATCAATGTCACACGATAAGGATGTATAGGAGTCTAAATATATTATATCTGAAGAGGATAACTCTTCTATAGCCTTTTTAGTCAGGAACTTACTGGACAAGCCTAGGCCGATTAGCTTTAACAGTGACACTTATGAAAGAGAGATTTATTAGATTTAAGATTTAGTATTACACTCATAAGTAAGGATATGATGAATTTAGCTTCTGAGATTTTTATTGCTGAAGACTTACCTGTAGTTTACGTAAAACCACTGAACGCCGTAGTTTTATCTGACGTTCATATAGGTTATGAGGAGGACATGGCTTCCAAGGGAATTTTTATACCTAAAATTCAGAAGAAAAGATTCCTAACAGTATACAAGAGAGCTCTTAAAGTCTTTAAAACTAATAAGTTAGTCGTGAACGGTGATTTTAAACATTCATTTAGTAAATTAAGCAAGCAAGAGAGGGCTGAACTTACAGAAATACTTACAACGCTTAAAGAGGAAGGAGTGGAGTTAAAAGTTATAAGGGGTAATCATGACAATTACCTTTCCTCACTTCTAGAGAAATTTGATAATGTAGAACTTCTAGATGAAATTGTTTATGATAAAATAATCATCTTTCACGGTCATAAAGAGATATCAATAGAGAAGGGTCGTATTTATATAATAGGTCATGAACATCCAAGATTGAGCATAAGGGATAAGCTGGGATTTGCACATAAAATTCAGTGTTTCTTAAAGGTACCATTGAATGAAGGAGCAACAGCCATTGTATTACCTGCAACCGGAACTTATCAGTCTGGTAACGACATCTCGTTAATTCACACGAATTATATGTCACCTTTAATGAGAAAAAACGGAGTACTAGAAAAGGCTAAACCTTACGGGATTATAGAAGGACAAGGAATAATGGAGTTCCCTGAACTCAGTCTTTTAAAAGACCTCATCCTTTAAAAAACAAGTTATTTATAAATGTCTTTATAAACTATTTTTAGGTGGTCTAAATATCAGAAATACCCTATAAGGCAGTAGTTAATATCGAGAATATAGTAGCTACTGTAACCCTTGAACAGTCGTTAGACCTTTACGCAATGGAGAGAAGCGTTCCAAACGTTGAATATGACCCTGATCAGTTTCCAGGTTTAATTTTCAGACTTGAATCTCCCAAGGTTACTTCATTAATTTTCAAGTCAGGTAAAATGGTAGTAACCGGAGCTAAAAGTACTGATGAATTGATCAAGGCAGTAAAGAGAATTATAAAGACGCTTAAAAAATACGGAATGCAACTTACCGGAAAACCTAAGATACAGATTCAAAACATAGTTGCATCAGCTAACCTTCATGTAATAGTTAATTTGGATAAGGCAGCATTTCTCCTTGAAAATAACATGTACGAGCCTGAACAGTTCCCAGGTTTAATATATAGAATGGACGAGCCTAGAGTAGTTTTACTCATATTCAGTAGCGGAAAAATGGTAATTACTGGAGCAAAGAGAGAAGACGAGGTACATAAGGCTGTAAAAAGAATTTTCGACAGGCTTGCCGAATTAGACTGTATAAGACCAGTAGAGGAAGAAGAGTTAGAGTTTTAAGAAAGTGTTGAATAGGTGAGAAACATGGCATTAAAACATCAGAAATATCAATATGTTCAAATAAGTCCGGATCATTTTGTAAAGATCCGTGTCTTCAAGTCTAGACTTGAAGAGTCTAATCCGCCAGACGCATATCTCATTTTAAACAGACTTGTAAAGAAGCTTCCTAGAAAAGCTAAAGTAATAAAAGTAGAAGATCTACCCGTCGAAATTAGGGATAAATTAGGGACAAAAACAGAAGAAAAAACTGAAACTAAGAAGGAGCAGAAGTAGAGTTGAACTTATATTTTTCTATTATATTCATAAGTATATACACAGAGATTAAAACGAGTGTAGTTATAGATAAGGAATAAATAGTTTGTAAACCTACTTCTGTTGAATTCTGTTCTAGGTTTTTAGCCACTACCACTATAATGTAATATATTATGACTGTCGAAAAGATCCTAAAAATATCATGCCACACTTTTATATCTTTAGCTATTATTTTGTTAACAGCCTTACCTCCGAATAGAACTACAGAAGCAAAAACAACATAGGGAAGTATACTTAATAGAACCTGAAATTCCGTGAGTGCATCATAAGTTTTCAAGCTGATAAAAACAAAATAACCGTTTACTATACCGGCGATAAGAGAAATTAATGCAATAATTGATACTATAACCATAATAGTAGAGTTTTCCCACCAACTTTCTATTAAATCATCTATTCCCAAACCTCTAATTATGAGTGCTGTTGCTATAACCATCATGATTATAGGACCGGCATAAGCTGTTAAATTAAGCAGGGAAAAGAGACCTAATATAAACAAAATGATCCCTGGTACTCCTAAAAAAATCCGTGAAAATCTGGGTTCTGATAAGGCTCTCTTTATATACCTCCCAAGTAGAGCATAAGTCTCTTCAACTCCCCTATACTGCTCTACCAAAACTCTCTCTATACCTGCGATGGGAAGCCTCGATTGAATTATTGGGATAGCTTTTGCGTCTTCAGGACTATCATATACTACTATAGCCTTAGATGGATTTACTTTTTTTATTACATCATCCAGTTTTTTTGAAAATTGTAACTGACTTTCCAATGAACTGCCTTCACTACCTGAAATAAATGCGATATCTACGTTTTGCCCTTCATTGCGCATTTTCTTGAATATATTATAAGCCACTATCATAGTGTTTAGATCTGAGTCGGTGGGAATTTTCTCCTCAGCGATCCTAATCGCTTGAGATACTTCTGACTCTCCTATAACTGGTGTCTTGATTCCAATCCTGCCTAAATCATCGTCAATATCAATGTATATTACCAGAATCTTCTCCATTATCATCATTTTGGTTGTAGTATAGTATTAAAAGTTCATCAAACGAAAGCCTCTTGTTAGTCTTCAATTTCTCTTCGATCTCTTTCCTTTTGCTCTCAATCATCTCCTTATTCACTGGATTAGCCTTTATCTGATTTTGGTATATCTCTGTCACATTCTTAGCATTCTTTATACTTTCCTTGATCTTCTTTAACTCATCTTTGAGCTGTTGAATTTCTTTTGATTTATTTTCTATATCTGTCCTAATAATTACAATCTGATCACTTATTGTTTTTATCTGATTATTTATGTCCTCTAATTCTTTTTTGAGTTTGTCTCTCTCCGCTTTCAGTTGTTGCAGAAGTTTTCTTTTCTCAGCAACTTGGCTACCTAATTCTAACATTTTTTGCCTTATATTAGATAGTTCCACTCTCTTAGCTAACAATTCTGCTTTACTTTCTACGTTCTTTTCCTTTAAAGAAGCTAGTTTCTTAGCAGTCTGTAACTTCCTTTCGAGTTCTGCTATTTTAAGAATAATTCTCTTTTCTTCTTCAAGTGAAAGAGTAGATGTTTGTAACTTCCACTCAAGCTGTTCAATTTTTTTCATTATCTGAACCGGATCTAACTTCTCTTTTACTTTCTCTGCATTCTTAAGCTGTTCAAACTCCTTTCTTATCTCGCTGATTACTTGAACTAAGTTTTGCTTCTGCGCTTTTAGCTGTCTTATTTCCTCGACTTTGGACTTTAACTCCACCCTAACTTGCATGAGCTGTTCTCTTATAGATCTTATTTTTTCTACTTTTTCCCTTCTTTTTTCTTTTAGTTTCTTAACTTCTTCGATTAACTTTTCCTTCTTCTCTTTTAACTTTCTTATCTGCTCATATGCTAGTGAGAGCTTTTGTTGAATCTCGTCCTCTGAGGATTCAGCTGTTGACATTCACTTATCACTTTAATGTATGAAGATTTATTTTTATTTATAAGTAGCCGTAGGTTAATAAAGTATTTAACCCATAATCTAAATCCCAAGCAGAACGCCATTTTACGTTTTCTTACGCTGGTATTATTATAAATACTATCTAATATACAAAATGAGATGTGGATCCTATGACAAAAATTAGACTTCTTGAAACTGGAAATTTCTATAAAAACAGTCTAGGTAATAAATGGCTAATTGAAGGAAAAAGAGAGATTGACTACTCTAAGTATAACTACATAGGAAAGATTATAGTTACAGAAAGTGGAAAAAGGGTAGCAAAAGTTTTAGACATTATAGGTAATGTAAATAGACCGTTCATTTTAGCTGAACCTCTTACTAACGAGAAGCCTACCGAGAAATTGTTCATTGAAATTATAGAAAGAAAGAAAGGAGGTAGAAGAAAATGACCAAGTGTCCTAATTGCGGTTCTTCTGATTCGATAACTTTTGATCCCGAGAGAGGAATTCACGTATGTACCAGTTGCGGGTTCGTCATAGACGATATGATAATAGATCAGGGACCAGAGTGGAGAGCGTACACGACTGAAGATCGTATGGAAAGGGAGAGAACAGGGTCTCCGATAACGGCTAAGGTACACGATTTTGGCATAACAACAAAAATCGGATATTCCAGAGTCAAGGACAAGGCTAAGATACATAGATTGAGACTGATGCAAAACAAATTAAGAGTACCTGCTAAGGAGAGAAAGTTAGTAACTTACTTGTCGGTATTAAATAGCGAAGCCTCTAAACTAAACTTACCTGATCATGTAAAGGAAACTGCAGCGTTACTGACAAGAAGGATAATAGAAGAAGGAAAAGCTAAGAGAATCGATATATATACTCTAATTGCTGGAATCCTATACTATTCTTGCCAAGTTAACAAGATTCCCAAGTCATTGCAAGAGATAAAAAGTTTATATAATGTCTCCTCGTCCGATTTGTGGAAAGCTCTAGAGAGAATTCAAAGCGTGGCTAAAAGCGTTCAAGGTTTTAAGCCTACTATCAAACCTACTGAATATATACCGAAAATAATTGAAAAGTTAAACTTACCTCCTTACGTCTCTACTAAAGCATCAGAACTAGTCGATTTAATGCATAAAAACGGACTTACGAGTGGTAAGGGTTATACTGCACTTGCGGCTGCCAGTGTGTACTTAATAAGTACATTGATGGATGTAAAGAGAACTCAAAAAGAGGTGGCCGAAGCACTAAATATTACAGAAGTAACTATAAGAAATAGATACAAAGAAATAATCAGCAACTTCGACATAGAAGTAAAATTATGAGAGGGAAAAATAAATAAGCCTTAAAGTATATATATATTTACTGATAATTCGGTGATTTTAGAATGGAGTCAAGTTCTTCATCATATGAGGATCTTATTTATCAAAAGATAAAGGAGGCGGGCGAAAAAGGAATTCCCTTAAAAGAACTCATTAAGGAACTCGGACTTGATAGTAGGACAGCTAATCTCGCCATACGTAAGTTAATGAACAAGAAAGTTATAAGGAAGAACTCAGTTAAAGAAAATGGCAAGACAGTTGTTAAGTATTTTATTAATGAGGAGCCGACGCTCATAACGGTTAACTTAGACAATATAATTGAGATACCTTGTTTTACGTGCAAGAATTTGACTAAATGTGGAAATGGAAGTGTGGTCTCACCCACAACTTGTACCTACTTATCTAAGTTTATACTAATGAACATAAAAGGAGCTAGTTAACCTTAATACACTCTACAACTTCTTCAAAGTTTTTACTGGTTTTTATTCCTACAGTATCAAAGTGAGTAGCTGAAGCTTCTTTTAAACATTTTATGACTTTATCTTTAGGTGGTACGTTTCTTTTCAATCTTGGCGAAATAAAATCAAGTTTATAATAAGGTTCTTTGTATTCTGCTTCGACTGAAATTATCGAGATTAACCTAGATATAGTACTAAATGTAGATAGATAATTAAAGTGAACTAACCCCTCTTTAATCTTGTTGATCATATTTTTATCGTAAATTTCCCCATCCCAAGCAGGGCCGTAAGCTTTCATTGATGCCCCACATTTGGGGCATGTGGCATGTTGATAATAAACTGACTTATCTCTATAACCACACTTTGGACATTCATAATAGTAAACTAGTCTAGAAAGTAAACTGTCTGCCTTTTTAGCACCACCTTCTACCTTAAAAAATACCCTATAATAGTAGTCATGATAGAAGGAGAATACTGGTATTGCAGCTTTCTCTACTACTGCAGCTTCCCTTATCGCTTTTCCTATTAGCCCCCTTATTCCTACCTCTTTCGAAAAACTTAGTCTATCACAAATAATATCGTATTTTCTTCTAGCTGAGGATTTAGAGGAACAAACTAGAGCTGATAGATCAGTCGCAGTAATCCCGACATAGCCCCCTCTTATAACTGAGTGGAAAGATGCTAGTAGGAAAGGTGCAGGTGTTCCAAAGGGATCAATGTCTATGAAGTCAGCTTTAACTTCATAAAGTAAGGAGTTTGCATCTTTATTAAATACCTTACCTCTAATGTTATTGATCTTTATATTTTCATTTATTAATTCAACAGCTTCTTTACTTAAATCATTAAATATCACTTCTTCGACGCCTTCTACCTCTTTAAAGTACCTTATTCCTCTTATTCCAGTTGCTGACAGTGCATCTACTATGCGTCTAGGTCTAATTATATTCAAAAATAGCACACTTATGTCTCTATTCAATTCCATTCTTGGGTTGTAGAAAACCGGAGCCCAACTAGGATCGAACTTACCTTCTTTTTCATATTCTTTAGGATCCGGGACTAAAATTTCAGCTTTTCCTTCCCGTATTTTAGTTAATTTCATTTTCAATCTTATCTATATCTTCTACAGTGTATGCATTGAAACTCTCTTTTTCATAAGCCTTGAGCGTCTTAGATGTTTTGGCAATGACCACTAGTTCACCGTTAACTTTAGAAACTAACTTACTTGCCTCATTAAATTTCTTTAGAGAAGTTGAAACGTTTTCTGCTTCAATACAGAAGAACATCTTTTTATTATCTCTGGAAGCCGCAAGGTCTACAGTAGTAAAATTAAATCTGACTATCTTATATCCGTTTCCCGCTAACTTTTTAACTAATAAGCTTGTTACATCTCTATCATTCCCTACATCCAAATCCTTGTCATCAACTTTTACATCTTCTGTCTTAAAATCACTTATTATGTCCCCTAATATTCTCTCTCCGAACATATCTACTAGTTTTTCGGCTACGTCAATTGATACGTAGGAGTCCTCTTTTTCATAATCATAAATCGAAATCCTAGATACTCCCAGCTTCTCTGCTAATTCACCCAAGCTCATACCTTTTTCTTCTCTTATCTTTCTAAGTTCTTTAGAGTTTATCTTTACGAAAATACCCCCTCTGGTTTTTAGCAAGAATATTTTCTCACCGCTAACTACTTTCTCAAACGTAGTGGAGCTCATTACCAGCACCTTATCCCTATCATTTATAACTTCCTCGTCTACCTGATCGTCTATTAAGATAGGTAATGCGCCACTTAACGTAGCCATTTTCTTTAAGTCTTTTACTAGTTTGCTGTTATGGACGTATTTGCTGGAAGTTACTTTTAATATAAATGAACGCGAGTTATCTGTACTATCGCTCTTCTTTCTTGCAATTATATCTATAGATTTGTTTTTTTCTGGATAGTGAATGATAGAATAATCATAATACCCCCTTAACAAAACTCTTTCTATCTCGTTAATAGTACTCATCGTTTTCATCACCACTACTAAGAGAGCCTAATGGACTTAATGTAATAAACACGAGAGACTTATATTCTTTTATAATCTTTTCTACATCACCTATTGTCATATAACTTTTTATATCTTTCTTCAATAACGCAGAAATTGCCTTATTTTCCCACTCTGAACCATTTAAAACATACTCACCTGGATTTAGAGTTTTAACAATTACAAAAGGGATCTTAACTAAATCCCATAAGTAAAGGGGGAGATTTTTAGATAGTTTTTCTAACTCTTCCTTCTTGAAGTAGTGTTTAAAACCGCCATTAACTTTTACGTAATTGTTACCGTCTAGAGCTTGCTTTAACGTTACGAATTCTTGTGGGTAATAAGAAATAGTTCCTTTAATTCCTATGTCGAAAATTTTATCGAACATGGTTTCACTTAAGTCTCGCCAATACCATCGCGTGATCTTTGTCGTAAGGGTCTAGTTGAATTACTTCGATCACATCGAATCCTTTTTCTTCTAATTTTTTAGCCTCACTCTTATAGATTTCTTTGGGATCTTTAGTTACGTCTATACTTCTGGCTTTTATTGCCATCATTAGATAACCTTTATCCTTCAAGAAAAACTCAGCGTTATAAATTGCTATATCGGTCTCATCTGGCTGTGCAATATCTACATAAACCACATCAACATCCTCAACTAGAGCCCTATAGTATTGTGGAAATCTAGCGTCTGCCAAAATAGGGAATAAATTAGGTCTGTGCTGTGCAACCAGAATAAGTTCCCTGACTACTCTAGGAGAGAACTCAACAGCATAAACTTTACCTTGCATTTCAACAATATCCGATACGTGACTTGGAGTTGTTCCTGAAGCAGCTCCTAGATAAAGAACCTTTGTATTCCTTGTTATTGGATTGTGTTTAAGCCCTTTCTGAATTGCTCCTGCAAGCTTACTTCTAAAGGAGTTCCATTCCCTATATTCAATACCGTTTACTTTGATCAATCTCTCGCCGTAAACATTATGGCCTGGTGCTAGATTCTTCGTACAAAGCCTTACAGTCCCGTCATTATATACGCACTCATAGATGTTATCAAACTCGCTTTTCTCAACCTTGACTACTTCTGACATAATTTCTCACTCTCGCTTGTTCTTCTTTTTTCTCTTTTCATCCTTTTTACCTTTTTGTTTCGGCTTAGGTTGTTGCTCCTGGACTTTTTTAGGTGGAGGCTGAGCATACTTTGTCTTAATCTCTTCGATCCTCTTCTTAAGTTCCTCATTTAACTTATCACCAATGAACCTACCGCTGAACTGATCTACTCTAGCAGCTATTGCTAACTTTGCTGCTAAAGCTCTAGCAATTTTACCCCTCTGCCATCTGGGGGATGTGTGAATATCGGGATATTGAAAGATGACACCGTGCTTTGGTGGTCTACCTTTCTTTCTTAACGCCCTAAAGAGTGCTTTTTCAGCTCCTAAGACTTGTATAGTACTTGCTGGCATTTTAGCTAAGTCCTCAAGACTTCCTGCTAAACTTAAAAGCCTAGCTCCCAGAGTAGGCCCCACAAGTGCGGTTATATTCGGAGCAACTTCTTTCATTACCGACTCTATATAATCAGTTAGCTCTCTTCTAATTCTGTATAACTCTAAGATAGTATCACTTAGCATTCTAACTGACTTAATATCTACATCTGTAACATCTGCTCCAATACTTTTTTTAGCCGCAGTAAGAAGTCTCTGTGATTTCTCTTTGCTTAATCCCAATTCTATCAGTCCTTCCTCATTTATCTCGTCTCTATAGCCGAACTTGGAAACTATTGATGCATATAATTCATGATCGTCAATTAAATTATCCAATTCTGGGAAATGGATGCTGTACCATTCCCTTAATCTCTCGGAGAATAAGTTGATAGTCTTATCTATATCGTCAATTGCTCTTATAGCCTGAATCGCTAGTAGATCCCTTTTACTTGCTGCGCCCCTTAGTTTCCTTCTTGTATATTCAAAGGATACTTCATACAAGAAGGAGTAAAGTTCTTCTTCCGACGAGACAAACTTAGTTTCTAAAGCTACTTTAGGAAGAGATTGCCTGAAAGTCTTACTTCCAATATTATGAATTTCTACTGATGCCTTCACTCCGCTCTTTTGAAGCTCTGGTATTTCAGCCTCATTCTCGACTACAACCTCGTCTGGCCTTAACTTACTTATTAATTCTTTTGCTGAGGGTAGGGGAGTTCCCTTCTCGTTTTCTATAAGAGCTTCCACAACCTTACCTAAATCTTTAGGATTTAATACATAATCTAATAGCTTCCCTTGCTCGTCATATGCAAAGGATCCTATCGCGTGCTCTACTAAGTATATTTTCATCAATTATCAAACCCATTATTTAACATTTAAGTTTAAATTTTTCCTTTACCACATTTTATTTATGCCATCTCACGGTTCATTAACAAAGGCTGGTAAAGTAAGGAACGCTACACCTAAAATGCCTAAAAAGGAGAAGCACAAAGAAGTGCCGAGAGTTAGGAACAAGCTAGAGTACGAGAAGAGAGTACTTAAGGCATCACAAGCTAAAGCTAGGTAAAGATTTTTAGTCCCAGTTTTTCTCCTTTTATTATGTCTGAAACTTACGCAGGTAAGGCACTTGATTTTTTAAAGAAATTTAACTTACAAGAAGGGGATACCATAGAGCTTACAAAAAATGGGGTAATACTAAAAGGAATTATAATGCCCTCTTATTCTTCATCTGATGACATTTTAGTCATAAAACTTGATAACGGATATAACATCGGTATATCCGTAGATAGTATATCCGAAGTTAAGCTGATAAAGAGAGGAGAAAAAAGAGAGGAGAAAAGGGCAGAGGAGAAAGCGGTTAAAGATAAGAGTGAAGTTATTATAATCAGCACTGGAGGCACTATAGTAAGCAAAATAGAATACGATACCGGTGCTGTAAGACCTGCTTTGACAACTGAAGAAATTCTCAAGTTCATGCCTGAGATAAACGAGATAGCTAAAATTGACGCAAAAGTTTTGTTTTCCATACTTAGCGAGAATATGAAGCCTGAATACTGGATAAAAATAGCAAACGAAGTAAAGAATGCTTTAGATAAGGGAGCAAAAGGAGTAGTTGTCGCTCACGGAACTGATACTATGGCTTACACAGCATCAGCTTTAGCATTCTCGCTTAAGAGCCTAACCGGACCGGTAGTTATGGTAGGGTCTCAGAGGAGTAGTGATAGACCAAGCAGCGACGCGACTATAAACCTTTTGACCTCCGTTCTGGTAGCAAAAGATGCTCCGTTTGCTGAAGTTACGGTTAATATGCATGGGGAATCATCCGATACTTACACCCTAGTCCACAGAGGTGTAAAAGTTAGAAAAATGCATACAAGTAGAAGAGACGCATTCCAAAGTGTTAATGACATCCCATTGGCTAAGGTGTATCATATGGAAAGAAAAATGGAGATTCTCAGAGACGATTACATAAGGAAGAAGGACGCAAACGAAGTAGACGCTAAGTTCGACCCTAACGTCTTCCTATTAAAGTACTACCCTGGTCTATTGCCGGACATAATCGATTACTTAATGAGTAAGGGTGTAAAAGGTATTATAGTCGAGGGAACTGGTTTAGGACACACATCCTCCGAATTTTATAATGCGTTCAAGAAAGCTACTAAGGACGGTATATTTGTAGGGATGACTTCACAGTGCTTGTTCGGGAGGGTAAACATGAACGTTTATACTACGGGAAGACTCCTTCAGGAAGCTGGGGTAGTACCTTTAGAGGATATGTTACCTGAAACAGCTTTGGTCAAGCTCATGTGGGTTTTAGCTCATGAAACAGACTTAGATAAGGTTAAAGAGCTTATGCTCACTAATTTTGTAGGAGAAATTAATCCGATTCACGTTCCCGAAATGTATCCCAGGTGGTATCATGACAGAATTAGATTACAGTAAGTTAGGGTTAAAAGTAGGATTGGAAATACATCAGCAATTAAATACCTCTCACAAACTCTTCTGCAACTGTGATACATCTCTAAATGAAACCTTTCATGCATCATTAGAGAGGTATTTAAGACCCTCATTCAGCGAGTTAGGAGAAGTAGATATAGCTGCTTTGTTCGAGTGGCAAAAAGGTAAGAAATATGTTTATAAGTTACCCAAAAACTCATGCCTTGTCGAATGCGACGAGGAGCCCCCTCATTTGATCAACGAAGAGGCTTTGGGCATAGTCACGGCCATAGCCCTTTCACTCCACAGTACGTTAGTTGACGAAGTTTACGTAATGAGGAAAATAGTTATAGATGGCTCCAATACTTCCGGATTTCAGAGAACAGCTATTATAGCTTTGGGAGGATACATAGAAGTAGATGGTAATAAGATAGGTATACAAACAATTGCCCTAGAAGAAGACGCATCGAGAAAAATAAGTGATAATAAAGATGAAATCGTCTACAACCTAGATAGGCTAGGCGTACCGTTAATAGAGATCTCCACAGCCCCAGACATACATACACCAGAACAAGCTGAAAAGGTAGCCTTTGCAATTGGTCAGTTATTGAGAATGACCGGAAAAGTAAAAAGAGGAATAGGGACAATAAGACAAGACCTAAACGTATCTATTCAGGGTGGAGTTAAGACTGAAATCAAGGGAGTTCAGAGATTAGAGCTCGTCCCAGAGATAATAAGAAACGAAGCGAGGAGACAGTACGAGTTATTAAAGATCAAAGAAGAGTTAACTCAGAGAAGAGGAGTTACTAAAGAGTTGATTCTTGAAAATTATAAGCCTACAGACCTAACTTCGATCTTTGCTTCCACAAATAGTAGACTGGTAAAGAAAGAACTGGAAAAGGGAGCTTTAGTCTACGGAGTTAAGATACCTAAGTTTAGAGGGATTTTCGGATGGGAACTAATGAAAAACAGAAGGTTCGGAACGGAAGTTGCAGATTACGTGAGAGTTTTAGCCGGTCTAGGGGGACTATTTCACTCAGATGAATTACCCAATTATGGAATATCTCAGGAAGAAGTAGACAAGGTAAAGAAAGCATTAAATGTAAGTGAAGAAGACGCTTTCGTACTGGTAGTCGGGGATAAAGCTAGGTTACAACTGGCTCTCGATACGATAAGAGACCGTATTTTATACGCTCTGGAAGGGATCCCAAAAGAGACGAGGACTGCTCTAGAGGACGGAACTACAAAGTTTATGAGACCTCAGCCCGGTTCTGCCAGAATGTACCCAGAGACAGATATACCGCCTAGAAGAATTGACTCTAAGATAATAGAATTAGCAAAGACTTTTATGCCTGAGAAGCCTGAAAGTAAACTGAAAAAGTTTGTGGATCTGGGGTTAAGTAAAGAGCTTGCTACTGCGATGTTAAACAGTACCAAAATAGACCTTTTTGAAGAGCTTGTGAATAAATATTCTCCTAAAGTTTCTCCATCCGTGATTGCCTCAGTACTGGAGGTCAACTTAAAGTACGTAAAGTCTAAGGGAGGAGATATATCAATAATTACCGATGACTTATTAGAGTACATGATAAAGTTACTTTACGAAGACAAGATAAGTAAGGACTCAATTCCTGAAATATTGCTAGAATATTCCTTAACGAAGGAAGATATAAATAAACTCGTGGAGAAATATTCTAAGATTAGTGATGAACAACTGGAGAAGATCGTAGATCAAGTAATCCAAGAAAATATAAGAATTATCGAGGAGAAAGGGGATAAAGCATTTAATGTAATAATGGGTAAAGTAATGTCCAAAGTTAGAGGTAAAGTGGAAGGCAAGAAAGTGGCGGAAATAATATCGAAAAGAATGAAGAATTACCCCCGATCCTGAATTTATGATGAAAAGGCATTTGTCGGATCTCTTAAGATGATGAGCTTGACCGCTTATGAAGCCAGATGATTTGTTAAAGGTAGCCGCTGATTACCCATTACCTTATTTTCCAATAGTGGAATTAGAAGAAAGTGACCTAAACATAGAACAGCTCCCACAATTGTTAAACTATCTTAGTCCAGAAAAAATATTCTGGAGTGAATATGCTAAAATAATTGGACCTGATGGGAGTTCGATAACTACCAGTATGAGTCTTAGAAATAATACTGAACCTATATACGTTAGGACACCGATCAAGAAAGAACAGAGAGGCTGGGACTTTAAGATCAACAGCGAAGTGTTAGTAGGATTAATCCGAGATCTAATAAATTGTAAAGAAGGAGAGAGCTATTTTAATCCTTCTCCTTGGACAAGAAAGGATTGGCTAGAAGGTAAAAAAGTCATTATGGAAAGTGGAGAGCTGACAACAATCGACGGTTTAAAGTTTAGAGAACATGAACTAGACAAGAAAACTCCTCCGTTTTCGATAGATATACCCTTCTACAACCCCACCTACTATTATATGAACCCGTTTATACTAAATTTTGACGAGAAAGTAGAAGGAAAATCTAATTTCTTCTCAGTGGAACTTCATAAAGCAATAACCTTTGCCACTGCATCAGAGATCGTACTGTTTAAAGACAACAGATCATTAAGAGTTGAGGGTAGCTCAGAAGTAATAGTAACTAAAAGTACCACGTGGAAAGAAGCCAAACCGTATGAACTAGTGTGGAACTTAAAGGTTCCAATTATACACTTGGACTGTAAACCGCCTTTTAATCTCTCTCTTTATAAACTATATCCTAGCGGCATCGTCCCATTTCTCTTCAGATACAAGAATTACGAACTTACTTTAGGATTAGTGAACCTAAACGACGAGCCTGTAATAGCTAACCTGATCTTATCTGCTAGAATTTCTTCCGCATCTATACTTGATGGAAAAGGAAATGAGGCTGAGAAAATAGAACCTGAGTTCGACAGAGTTAAAATACCTATTCGGAAAAACGGTATAATTTATGTAAAACTCACTCTCAGAAAATTACTTGAAAGTTTTCTCAAGCGAAAAATCATAAGTTGAAGATAGAGTCTCTACTATACAATGTGACATCTGATAACCTTGTTTAATCAGTACTCTTTTTCCTTCAGCACATAACATACAATAATATGATGATATTGAAGCACCGTCTTTACCGTTCTTAGATGAAATAATCCTTATAAAACCTTCTGTCATTTCCATAAACTTCTTATCTTTTTTCAAGACATCCTTTATTGCATTACCTCTTCTCTTTTTTATATAATTCTCTACAGCAGCCGGTGTTAAACCCATTAATTCCGCCGTCTTGTAGATCGAAACGTTATTTTCGACAACTAGTTTCTCAGCTATCAAAGCCCTAACAGCAGGTAGGATCTCTTTAACCGAATATTCACAAGGTAATGTAAGTTGCAAACCTTCTCAAGAATATGATACACCGTCATAATTAAAAAATATTAATATTATAATGCTTAGCGTTTCACAACTCACAAGTCTTACAACCACCGCTGTAGGTTTCCGAGACCTCCATATATTTACTTTGGGATATCCTAAGTGAGGAGGGCAGAGGAGACTGTATCTTCTTTTCCTCTTTCATCTTTTTCTCAGCTTCTTCCCTCTCCTTCTTTATGCCGAAGTATATGACCTGTTGCGATTTAGATCTATCTCTGTAAACCGTCACACCTTTGATACCAAGTTTCCACGCCAGCAAGTACACCTTCTCAACAGTTTCTGGAGGCTCTTCACTTCTCAAGTTAATAGTCTTTGACGTACCACTGTCGTTCCACTGTTGCCACGAGGCCTGGTGTAGTAAGTGGAACTCTGGTGGTACTTCGTGTGCAGTCCTAAATATCCTCCTCATACTCTTGGGCATGAAGGGATTCTCTCCTATCATGCCAGTTTCAGCAACTTTCTTAACTACTTCTGGGTCGTCAAGCTCGTATTTTCTCAGGTACTCGAGGAATAACGGGTCTATTTCTATAAACTTACCCACAGCTACGTTCCTGATGAAGGCTAATGCGAATAGTGGTTCGATGGAGGACGATGTTCCTGCTATGATTGAGATAGTACCAGTTGGAGCTACCGAGACGACGGTCGAGTTTCTCACACCGTGTTTAATTCTCTCTCCTTTAAGTTGGTCAAAATCGAGTTTGTCAACGACCTCGGTCAGTTTTTTAACTTCTGAACTTACTCTACCTTCAACACCTACCGTTGAGAGGAGTTGCTCAAATGGTAATGCACTCTCCCATATGTCTTTGTAACGTCTTGGGTCGTATGCAGGGAAGACGCCTTTCTCCTTAGCCAGCTCTATTGACGTTTTGAAAGCGTGGTAGTAGATGAACTTGGCTAGCTGGTAAGACAAGTATACAGCATCTATACTGTCGTATTGAATGCCTAACTTGATTAGCATTCTAGCTAAGCCCATAACGCCTAGTCCTACCTTTCTAGTTCTCCTTGTAGCTTCCTCAATCTGTTTGAGCGGGTAACGGTTTGCATCGATCACATTGTCTAACAACCTCACACCGTAACGTATAGTTTCTGCTAATCCTTCCCAGTCAATTACTGGTTTGCCGTTCCTCTCTACTACGAACTTCTCTAAGTTAATTGAACCTAAGTTACAACTCTCCCATGCTAATAACGGCTCTTCACCGCACGGGTTAGTAGCTTGTATCTTGCCCAAGTACCATACGGGGTGCCTCCTGTTAATAGTGTCTATGAAGAGTAGACCAGGGTCGCCACTGTCCCAAGCACCTTTAACGATCTCGTCAAACAGATCCTTGGCATTTACCCACTTCACTATAGCCCCCTCTTTTTCTGCAATAGCCAAAGCCTCGTCAACTGTTATAATAATGCTTTCATCGAGGTAAACTGAACCTCCTCTCTCCTCTAATTCTCTTAGTATTTCTTCTTGTATCCATTCCTCATCCATGTAACCTCTAGCCTTAACAATGTAGTACTCGTAGTCTTTACCAGGGATCTTGGTCTTTCTCGGGTTAATTAGCGGGACTGTCTCACCTCTCTCCACTGCTTTCATGAAGTAGTCGTAAACGCCAACTGATATGTTGAAGTTCTGTAATTGTACGTCCTTCAGCTGACCAGTCTTAGCTTTAATGAAGTCCTCTATGTCAGCGTGCCACGCATGCATTACTCCCATATTTGCCCCCCTCCTTTTTCCACCCTGCTTTACTACGTCAGTAGACACGTCAAAGATCCTCATGAAGGATATGGGGCCTGAGGCTACTCCAGCGGTTGAGGCTACTACATCTCCTTTAGGTCTTAGTTCTGAGAAGTCGAAGCCTGTACCTCCTCCCTGTTGATGAACTACTGCCATAGCCCTTAATGCGTCGTATATTCCTTCACCGTTTTGGGTTACCATTGAGTCTCTGACTGGTATTACGAAGCATGCTGAGAGTATACCTAGCCTTGTACCACTGTTCATTAAGGTAGGTGTGTTTGGTAAGAACTTAAGTTCTGACATTATCTCGTAGAACTTCTCCTCTACTTCTTTCCTCCTTTCCTCGTTTTTTGCCAGAAATGAGGCTACTCTTCTGAACATCATTTGCGGGGTTTCTATGTAGCGGAGTGTGTCGGGGTTCTTAAGTAGATACCTAGCTTCTAGGACTTTCAACGCATTGTATGTTAACAGTAAGTCCTTTGGGTCGAAATCCTTCCATTTGCATTTGCCGAAAACGTGATTGTAAATCCTTGCTAGGACGAAACGTTTGGCCGTCTCCATCAACTCTGGATAGTCTAATGAGTGTTCTATGAGGTTCCTTTCAACGATATCGGCTATCGTCCTACTGTCTATTGCGTTGTCCTTTGCATTTTGGGCTATGTCGTTTAGTATCCCGTCAATCACTTCTTCTGGTAATGATAGCTTTGAAAAAATCTTTTCGGACTTAAACTCTTCGACTGAGTTATTACGTTTGATGACCTTAAGCTTAGCGAGAGAGAGTACACTGATCTGTACTTTTTGCATTAGTTATCATCTATTCTTCTCAAATGATATAAATAAGTCATAGCCGAATTAACTATGGTATTACCATATACCGCAACTTAAAAAGGTAAGATACGCTCGTTGTATCAAAAATTAAGGAAAAAGTGAGTTTATTGTTGATTCTTCTGACTCTGAATCTCTTTAGAGAATTCCTCTGCGATCTTTTTCAGTTCGTCAACTGATGTTTCGTCCTCTAGTGCAGTTATATCACCTAACGTTTGCCCAGAGATTACGCTTCTTACAATTCTTCTCATTATCTTCCCTGACCTGGTCTTCGGTAATTTACTTACGAAGTATAACCCGCCAAACACTACTATGGGACCTAGGTTATTCCTAACGTATTCAATTAACGTTTTTCTCAATTCATCTGAAGGTTGATATCCTTGTTTCAATACTACTGCTGCAACAGCTACCTCTCCTCTAACGGGATCTGGTATACCTATTACGGCTGATTCTGCGACAGCCGGATGTGAGATTAAGACGTCTTCTATCTCCCTAGTTCCAATTCTGTGCCCTGCTATCTTCAACACCTCATCTGCTCTTCCCAAAATGTAGAAGAATCCATCTTCGTCCTTTACTGCATAATCCCCTGGATAGTAGACTCCTTGGAACTTAGAGAAATAAGTCTTTATATATCTCTCTGGATCTCCCCATACTCCAGCCAACATACCTGGCCACGGTCTCTTGATAACTATATAGCCTTTCTCTCTCGGTTTCGTGGGTTTACCTTCATCATTAAACACATCAGCGTCTACTCCGGGTAATGGAAGTCCGTTAGCACTGGGCTTAAGCATGTAATTCCCTAACCCTGGAGTTGCTGAAATCATTATACCTCCCGTCTCCGTTTGCCACCAAGTGTCTACTATAGGTAGTTGAGACCTTCCGACATTCTTGAAATACCATCTCCATGCTTCAGGATTGATAGGCTCTCCTACGCTTCCTAATAATCTCAAACTTGATAAGTCGTGCTTCTTTACCCACTCTTCTCCGTATCTCATTAATGTTCTCACAGCCGTTGGAGAAGTGTAAAATACTGTTACATTATACTTCTCTACTAACTCCCACCATTTATCGGGGTTAGGATAGTCTGGAACTCCCTCATACATCAGCACTGTGGCACCGTTCTGTAAGGGACCGTAAACTATGTATGAGTGTCCGGTGATCCAACCTATGTCTGCAGTGTTGAAGAACACGTCTTCGTCTCTCAAATCAAAAACCCACTTAGTGGTTAGGTAAGTCCAGAGACCGTAACCGCCATGTAAGTGATAAATACCTTTAGGCTTTCCAGTTGTACCAGAAGTATATAAGATGAATAAGGGATCTATTGCATCAGTCATTTCTGGCTCTACTTTCTTATAACCCACTCTCTTTATCAATTCTTGATATAGTACGTCTCTTTCTTCATTTAATTCTATCTCTTCGTCCCTCTTAATGACCAGAACCTTTTCTACTGTTGGAGTTTGAGAAACAGCTTCGTCTATTATTCTCTTAAGTTCTACCCTCTTACCCCTCCTCATGGTATGCGAAGTAGTTATAACGAGTTTTGCCTTAGCATCATTTATTCTGTCAACTACAGCTTGTGTGGAAAAGCCTGAGAAGACTACACTATGAATTGCACCAATTCTTGCACACGCTAACATTGCTATAGGCAATTCCGGTATCAAAGGAAGATAGATCAGGACTCTGTCTCCCTTTTGAACGCCTAAATCTTGTAGTATTTTCGCAAACCTGTTTGCTTCATTATAGAGTTGTGAGTAGGTTAAACTTCTGCTCTCGCCCTTTTCGTTTTCCCAATAAATTGCTACTTTATTCCCCTTAGTCTTTAAGTGACGATCTAAAGCGTTATACGTTATGTTAACTTTTCCTCCTATAAACCACCTGTAGAACGGTGCATTACTCTCGTCGAGAACTTTCTGGAATGGTGAAAACCATTCTATCTCTTCAGCCATTTTTCTCCAGAATTTTTCTGGTTCTTCGAGTGATTCTTTGTAAAGTTGTTTATAAGGCGGTTGGTAATATCTCTCCTCAAAAGGTAGGTTTTCTACCATTATAAATCTCTTTAAGTTTGCCGTATTTAAATATAAAATAAATTAAAACTGTTAGGTTTGTAATGACGGAAGAAAAAGAGTAAATCCAGCTCCTCTAGGGCTTTCCGGATTCGCCTTAACTACGCTAGTACTCAGCTCTTTTAACGCGGGGTTGTTATCTGCACAAGGAGAAGGTGTAGTATTAGGCTTAGCCCTTTTCTACGGTGGACTAGCTCAATTAGTAGCGGGAGTAATAGAGTGGAGGGCCGGAAATACGTTCGGTTATGTAGCGTTATTTACTTACGGAGCCTTTTGGGAATGGTATTTGTTTACGGCTATGGGTTTTACCGGAAGCGTAACATCGCAAGGAATAGGCTTATTGTTAATAGCGTTTGGAATATTCACACTGATAATGTGGTTTGGGACTTTTAGGGCTAATCTATCGCTTTTCCTAACGTTTCTGTTTTTATGGATAACTTTCTTCTTGCTAGGTATAGGGTCAATAAATGGTAATCAATCATTGATTCACGCTGGAGGTTATATGGGTATATTAACCGTAATAGTAGCGTGGTATACTGGTTTATCACAAGTTATAGCTGAGATCATAGGTAAGAAGGCTCCCTTAGGTAAAGCTGTATTAAGTTAGATTGTTTTTTTGTTATTATTCTTTATTCATTCTAAATTTTATCTCCGTTAAATATGAAAATCAGTAGAAATGAAGTTTATCTCCAAGTAAGTAAGGAGTGCAAAGAAAACGTAAGCCAAGACCACTTGACTTAACTCATGTTCCTTAGCTTTAACCCTAGCCCACGCTACTATGGCTGTCACAAAATACATTATAACAAAATACTCGCTTACAAGAAACGAAAGGACAGTTGAAACACCTGAGAGCACTGCAACGTGAATGCTTATTTTATATTTTAACGTAATTAAAAGGATAAGGAAAGAATTTAAAGTATACAAAAGTGCCACGTAAAAGAGCAAATTTACTCCATAAATGTAAATCAATGCTATCGCAATAAGGTAACCCAGTATTGATAATGTTATTACTCTTCCTCTCTGTTCTCTTCTTGTGACTAATAGATCAGAAACCCTACCTCTTCTCATTAAAATTAAAGTAATTAGAAAAGGTGTAAAAGAGAAAAATATTAAGGATATTAATAGATCTGGTAGGTTTTTACAACGTATTAAGTAGATTATAATAAAACCTAAAGCGGTTGAAACAGAGGGATGAAAAATAAGGGATATTAAGTTTTCAACTCGCATTATGTTCAGTTTCACTGGACATATTAATAACTTCTTTTTATCTTCTTTTTCTATGAGATTAAATCAACTGGGTTTTTCCTTCTGTACTCGATATCTTAAAGTTAGGAAAGCCTAGTATAGTGGACCCGCCGGGACTTGAACCCGGGACCGCCGGCTTTCTCCAACCTTCCGCAGGCCGGCGCTCTATCCTGGCTGAGCTACGGGTCCGTATTTACATTCTCTCAAGAGGTTTTATTCCTATCGCATTGAGCCCATTAAATAGAACTCTCTCGACACCTTTGACGAGAAATAGTCTGGTCATTCTCTTTCCCTGATCCTGCTCTTGCAAAACCCTCTCGTTATTATACCATCTATTAAAGGTATCTGACAACTTTTTCAAAAAGTCTATTAAGTCTTCAGGTCTCATTTCGTCTGAAGCTTTTGACAATACTTCGGGGAACTTAGCAATCAGTATTAACAACTTCCTTTTGTCTCCTTCGAGGTCTTTCAGGTCAGCTTTCTCTATTTCCAATCTTTCATTATTCTTATATAGAATGTTAAAAGCCCTAGCATATGTGTATTGCAGATAAGGTCCGCTGTTTTGGTCAAAGTCTACTACATTATTGACGTTAAACGTTACTGGCTTATTTGCCGACACCGAAAGGATTGCAAAGCGAATAGCTGCATTTACAACCTCTCCGACATTTTCCATGTTGCCTCCTTTTTCTTGTATCTTCTTCCTTGCTACCTCCTCAACTTTTTCTATTATCTCGTCAAGTGCAATAAACCTCCCTAATCTACCGCTCATCCTCATGCCTTGTAAATTGACCATTCCGTACGAGTAGTGTACTAAATTCCTAGCGTATTTTGTGTACCCTAGTATGTATAGAGAAGCCCTTAACTGCATCTGTGGAACGGCTTGTTGCTCCGCTATTACATTAATTACCTTGTCCGCCTCGAATACGTTAAATTTCCTTATTGTGTATGCTATATCCCTTGTAGTGTAAAGAGAAGTTCCGTCGGATCTAACCAAAACTAATGGCGGTAGTTGAAGCCCAGTAGGTATAGACAGCCCTTCCTTTTTCTCTTTGCTTAGCTCAAGGCTAAGTGCTTTAGTACCCTTATAATCGATAGACTTACTTAAGGCTTCGCTCACTATCTTACTTACTTCCCCGTTCCACAACAAGTCACTTTCATAATCATATGCATCGAACGTGATGTGAAGTTTTGACAGACTTTTTTCGAACGCGTTCAGATTGTATTTCACTATCTTTCTTATTACCTCTACTATCTTTTCATCGCTTTTGCTTTCATATTGTCTTATTATATTTTGTATCTCTACCTCTAAATCTTCTATTTTGTTTATTTCATCTGCTAATTTGTTAAATATATCGGGATACCTCTCCTGCTGTTGGGCTGCAATAGCTACAAGTTCGTCAAGCCTCTTCACTTTTTCTTTGTATTTTTCGTCATCGTTGTTTTTCAACAAACTAAGTTCTTTCTTTATGCTTTTAATTTCTATCAAAACATTGGTTATTGAATAAATTGTTCCAAACCAGTGATCAGACTTAACATTAGAGGGTGGTTCAGGTTCTCCAAGCAGCATATAACCCAATGCTAATATAGCGACTTGTCTACCAGCGTCGTTTACGTAAAATCTCACGTTAACGTTGTGTCCTCTTAACCTCAGCATTCTGGCTATCGTATCGCCGATAATAGAATTCCTTAAATGCCCTATATGTAAGGGGTGAATAGGATTAGCGCTAGTATGTTCAATTACGATCTTTGAGCCTTTTTCAATCTTTTCTATTCCATAATCGTCCTGAAGATTAGAAAATGTAAGTTTGAATAGACTACCCTCGTCAAGAAAGGCGTTTATGTAAATCCCCATCTTCCTTATTTCTCTTATTAACATCTGACCCTTATCCGAGTATTCCTTACTTATCAAAGCCTTATCTTTAGTAACTGCCGGTAATGGTAATGCCAGATCTCCTATGTCGTCCTTAGTAGGATATTCGATGTTTTTAAATACTTCATCGTAGCTAATACCGAGCTTATCCGATATGAGCTTAGAAAACTCAATCTTTGCATCTCTTATAGGATTCACAAGATGGCATAAGCCGGTGCGTTTATATCTTTTTCTGACTGAATGTTTAAACCATGAAAAGAGTAGAAGTCCTAATAGTAGATGATATGAAGGGATCTACAAAAGTAGATGAAACCCAAATAACTGAGTTACTTAAGCAGATTAACGAAAAAGTAGACAAAGTTGTGATTAATAAGGTTACTATACCCACGGCTTCGGAGGACGAGGATAATTTATTAGGAGTACATATTATAGTGAGAGAAGTTGCAGAAACGTAATATATGCCCTCATTACAAAGGAGGTTTTTGTACTTCTCCCGTACTGGAATCTCCTTCCGATTCGGTTACATCACCTTCAAGGTGTCAGGGTAACTATAAGTCTTGCAGGTATTACATGGGTAACGAAGAGGAAAAGGCCAGAAAAGACGGACTTGAACAATACACAGAGGACGAGAGGGTAGAACAAGAGATCTCATTTTACCATAAGATTAACGTGCTAGAAAGCACTCTAGATAGTGAGTGTCCAAATTTTGAATTGTTTAGAACTGAAAAAGGTTTAGTTGCGAGATGTAAGGCTATGGATAGAATATTAACAGTGTCACAAGCGGAGTTATGTTCAAAAGTATGGAAAACTTGCCCAGTAAGAATTCTAACCTAACTTAGCATACTTCCCGTCTTCGGATAATGTAACCAGGTTTTTCTCCGCTAAATCCGATAATGCTTTTCTTATCTTATCTTCGCTAGCTATACCTGATAAAGCGGAATGAAGTTCTTTTAGATTCATAGGCTTTTGACTTAATAAGTCCAATAATATCTCCTTCAACTCCTCTTCATTAGGTGCAGTCATTACAACTACTTCTTTATCGGAATACAATACACGAAGTTTTTTCTCAACCTCATTTAAAGGTTCTTCTTCTTTACCTATAGACCTCTTTTTTCTCTTCGAGGATGACATCTTGATTCCTCTCACTTCCTATGTTATTAATTAAAATATCTACTTATAAGTGTTGATGAAAAGAGCAAATAACTTCTTAACTACAGTTTTTATATGGCTAGTTAAAATTAGTTATAATAGGCGAATCATTTGGGAGAACCTGACTTCTTACGGCATATAGTGAGTAAGGTATTAACGCCCGTAAGTCTGGATATGAAAAAATTAGATGAAGCTCAGAAATTACTTGCAAAAGCAGAGTCAAAATATGGTTTTTCATCTTATGGAGGAGACCCAGAAAAATTAGCTAATTATATCCTAAGTCCAGACTTTATAAATCTGGTTTTAATTATTGGAGTAGACCTCTCAAAGAAATTACTTTATTTAACTCGTGACAACTATTCAAGCCCAAAAATAAAAGAAGCAGTCCAGAAGATGCTTGAAGAACTAGATGGGTATTCAGGAGAAGAAACAAATCAAGTTATGATGTATAAGTAAAGTAAAAAGTAATATGTATACTAGGAAACAACACTCATGCGTTCATAATTTATTACAATTTATTAATTAATTATACAAATTAATTATATTTTAATAATTTCATAATCTGACTATTATATAGATAAAAATTATAATGAGAGTAAACAATTAGAATAGAATTTTGAATAAATGAGATAAAAAAGAAACTAATCATTCAAATGAGGGTTTGTTACTTCCTTCTTCTCCGCCTTCTTCTTTACCTTTGCTTCCTTCTTTCTTCTCGCTCTTTAATGCAGAGGCGGCAATCAAGTCATCAATCTTCAGAATCGCAGTAGCTGCTTCAACAGCGCTCTTAAATACCTGAGCTTTTACTCTCACAGGCTCAATTACGTTGATTGACATCATATCATCGTTAAGTCTTCCGTTCATTACATCAACTCCAGCATTCACTAGACCTTTAGAGTGCTTGGATCTCAGATCCATTAAAGTTTGTATAGGCTCCATACCTGCAGTCTCTGCTAATATCATCGGTATCTCCTCTAATGCCTCAGCGAATTTCTCAATTGCTAACTGCTCCTTACCTCCTACGCTTCTTGCATACTCTCTTAATCTTAATGCTAACTCAGTCTCAACGGCTCCACCACCCGCTACAATCATGGGCTTTGATAATACGTTCCTTAATGAATGTAATGCGTCGTTAATACTCCTCTCTGCCTCATCAAGTGCCATATCATTGGATCCTCTTAATAAAATGTTCACAGCCCTCGGGTTCTTTGCACCTTCAATGAATACCATCTTATCGTTTCCTACTCTCCTCTCCTCTACTAGCTCGGCGTAACCTAGATCCTCAGGAGTCGCATCCTTTATACTACTTATAATCCTTGCTCCTAAAGCCTTCTCTAACTTCTCTATATCGCTCCTCTTTACCCTTCTCACTGCGAGTATTCCTTTCTTAGCTAGGAAGTGCTGTGCTATATCATCAATACCTTTCTGGCATATAACAACATTAGCTCCAATTGAAGCTAGTTTGTCTACCATCTCCTTAAGGTACTTAGCCTCTTCATCTAGGAAGGCCTTAATTTGGTCTGGGCTAGTAATGCTTATCTTAGCTGATATCTCAGGCTTTTCAACCTCCAGTGCAGCATCTAATACAGCGATCTTTGCCTTTTCTACTCTCCTAGGCATTCCAGGGTGAACCACTTCTTTGTCGAGTACTAGACCTCTTACCAACATACTATCTTCTGTACTTCCACCCTTCTTCTTATCTATTTTGATTAAATCAAGAGGAACGTTATAGCTACCGTCTGGCCTCTTCTCAGCTACAATTGATACAGCATCGAGTACTAAGTTAATGATTTTGTCCATCTCTTCTCCACCAGCAACGAACTTGCTCGACATTGTTGTATATACAATCTTTCTCAGCTGGTCTCTAGCTACTTGTGAATTAAGATCACTTACGTCGATCTTCAAAGCTAACTGATCTAGAATTTCTAATGATTTGTTTAATGCCTTCTTATAACCTTCAATTATTATGGTTGGGTGTATATTCTGGTCTAACAAATCATCTGCTTTGTCGAGTAATAATCCAGCAAGGACTACTGCTGAAGTGGTTCCATCTCCTACTTCAGCGTCTTGTGCCTTTGCAGCCTCAACAAGGAGCTTTGCAGCCGGGTGCTGGATTTCCATCTCCTTTACTATAGTAGCACCGTCATTAGTAATAGTTACGTCGCCGAAACTATCGACTAACATCTTGTCTAATCCTCTGGGTCCTAACGAGCTCTTTAACATCTCTGATAGTGTTACAGCTGCTAGTATATTGTTCCTTAAAGCATCCCTTCCGGAGGATCTATTTGTACCCTCTTTAAAGAGTAATACTGGAGCACCTGCCATTTGGCTCACCGTAGCTGGTTTTCATTAGGAGCGGTTATATATAAATTTTTCTTTTTTATGGCCCAATACTAATGAGGTATGAGAGAAAAGAGAAAGTCATCATTGTTCTAGAGAAAGAATGAAGATATTTTAAACAGTTTTTAATTCTACACTCGAAGTTGTTGATATATGAACTTATGCCAGAGATGTAACAAGAGAGAAGCGAAGTACGTCGTCGGTGGAAGGAAATTATGTGAGATGTGTGCACGAGACGAGATTGTTAAAAGGGTCAGAAAGGAGATTCATAACAGTAAAATGTTTAATTACAATGATAAGGTTGCTATTCTAGCACCAAATAACATGGACCAAATAGCAGAGCTCCTAACACATATCATAGGCAAGGCTTGTTACACTTGTAATTTAAAGATCGACAAAGTTAGCGTACAGTTTGACTACCAAGATATTAACGAGTATATCTGGAGTCTAATAATGGAAGCTAAAAATCTCAAAGAGTATAGTGTGAAAGTACTTCCTTTTCCTTCAAACTTCTATTTAGCTTATCTCCTCTACTCAGTTACAATGAAAAATTATTCTTATCTTAATTACGTTACAAGTTCTAAGACATTAAACGATGGAACTAAAATCTTTATTCCTCTTTATTCAATACCGTTATCAGAACTCAGTGCTTTCGGTATAATAAACGAGATTAGCTTTAATGACGACGTTTTTAACTCAATTTTTTCTTGGGTTAACACACAGTTAGCTGAGAACTACGAGCTTTTTCATACCTTCATAACCTCCACTTCGTTATTCAACTACCCCAAGTGTAAGTCTTGTGACGCTTTCATTGAGTCTGGGGAGTACTGTGCTCGATGTAAAAGGACTTTAGCTTCTCCTTCTCCTCCTTATTAAGCACGATCTCGAACCTTAGAAGATCTTTGGGTTGTTTACTAGGGGGTAAAACGCCGTCCCATGAATAGTAGAAGTAACCAGCTGTCATTATCTCCTTGTAACCTTGAGGATCCGCTTTGAAATAGTCGAAAAGCAACTGCAACACGTTTAGTTGTTCTTTTAGTTGTTTCATACTGATTGTGTACTTACATATATAGCAAGACAAGTCAGGCATAATGGCGTTAAACATACATTTCGGACATTTTACCGGGGAGTTAATTCCGTATATAGTCCAGTTAGCCCTGAGAATATCTATTAGGTCACTTCTGCCTTTCTTACTACAAATCTCATACAGTCTCGGGCCCAGATCCTTAATTGCATTCTTTGTATTATATACAACAAACTCTAATTGTTCATCTGTCATTTTTTCTAAATCCTTAATTTTCACAAGTTTCATAGCTAGGAACTCCATTAATGAGTCTTTGTTGGCAGATAGTCTGTTTATTATAGTCTTAGATTTAGGCTTAGTCTTCACTTCGCCTACAGCACCCGCAAAAGGCTCCTTTATAAGTTCCTTATACTCCTCTCTCGACAATTTGAGATAAGCGAGACCAAGAGCATTTATCACTTCGTCTAAATATTCATCTAAAAGTTCATTAGGATCCACATACTTTACAGCGGATGACTTCTTTTTCTTGCTCTTGGTTTGTGAGGTAGTATCCTTTTCTTCTTGTTCTTCACCTTTTTTCTTCCTGGGCAAATGCTCCCCCTGAGTCAATCAGACAATGTGGGATAAGTCCAGGTAGTCCATAGGAAGCATTTTGCCTTTTGACACTATTTCGTTATACTTCTTTTCTAAATCTTCTACAAATACTGGACAGTTCTCAAATTTTCCCTCTCTAGTGCATTTAGCTCCTCCTAAGGTTAAGAAGCAAATTTGAGACTTCTTATCATAGTGCGGACATAATTTGTGGTATGTTTTTGCGCTTTTTATCATCTTTTCTATCCACTGTTTCTTATGGTCCTTCTTCTCTGCCTCTTTCTCAGCCTTTGCTAACACTTTGTTCATCTCCTCTTCCGAGATCTTAGAAGACCTCGTATTATCAGCCATAATTAACACCGCATTATGTAACTTTACACGTCTCCTCTAATATATATTACTACTACTACAAGAGATGAACAATAGACTAGACCTGAGTGAAGTAATTAAATATAGTTTGTATATTGTAAGTATTATTGATTAGAATTGTTTCGTATAGGCATTATTCATAGTTGTAGTATATGTATGTAGTTTTGATTAAGTAAACCCCTACAACTCTCATTAAAGAAACAGAGAGAGTTCCTTTATAAATAAAAATTAGCACTCATTAATCTTGCTTTTAAATGACTGTGTAAAACCTATTCTTAAACCCAGTTTTGGATCATGATAAAGGTACAAGATCCTCTTAGTCTGAAGTTTTCTCAATACTCGAAAGAGCCAGCCTGTATCGGCTCCGAACTCCTCTTGTAGCTGGTCGATGTATACGTATGTTGAACCCCATTGCGTGTATTTTGTCAGTAAATAGGATAATAACTCTTTCTCTTCTTCTTCTAGTTTTTGAAGAATTTCATCTAAACAATTCATCAAATTCTCTTTTTGTGGTTTATTTTCCTTAGGACTGGTTTTTGCTTCAATAAACGACAAAATTTCTTTTCTCTCTTTGTCATCTTTTTCCTTATTCTTGTTGTTTATTGTAGGTTTAACTTTTTCATTGAATATATCTCTAGCAATAGCCAGGTATTCGGTAAACTTAGTGTTGTTCTTACTCTCCACTATTTCCTTAGCCAAGTCTTCTCCTTGTGGGGTCAAATGCCACCTTCCTGCTTCCTGATAAACGAGCCCTTTCCTCTTCCAATAGCTCAGATAACTACTAACGTACTTGGTCTCTAGTCCCAAGTTTACCGCTATTTCTGATGTTCTAAGAGGTCTCGCGAGAAGTAGAACGAGTATTGCTTCCACTAACTTAGACCTGGGGTTAATACTTTTGCTCTCTTGAACTCTGATAATATCCGTAATGTCAGTATCGTCAGTAGTCATCATATCTTATTTGCCAAACTAAAATTAATAATAGTGGAAAGTTTCAGCCTAGGTAATTCCATGCTTTTTGTTAATCAGTAATATCACAAGTTTTCATCGCTACAAATTCTCCATAACCAACTATTATCTTGTATACTCCTCTCATTAAAACATCAAGTTCGGGATCTCCAGTGTCTATCCTGAGACAGTTGAAAGTGTTCAACTTACTCCTTGTAGATACGATGATTATGTTATCCTTCCTATTGGCCCCTTGAGATACTTTTAGTAATTTCCTGAGAAATTCGGGTCCTATCTCTTGATTCCCCCTCCCGATGAGAAAGCCCTGCTTACCAATGGGAGTGAGGATAAGCTTTAACTCCCCGGTTAAACCTAGTAACTCTTCGTACTTCACACAACTCTTTAGAAGTTGATGATTTTTTATGACATCAGTACAGAGGAAATTACTTTCTATTCCGAGCTTTTTCAGTATTGTTTTTGTCGTACTCCCTGGGCCTACTACGAAGACTTCGTTCGACGATGTTAGGTAAGTATCAATCACATATTGGGCTATTTCATCTAATTCCTCCTTATCGTTTATGACCTCCTCTTTATTAGGTGTTAATAAGTTGGAGTAATTTACTGTCTTAGCGTAACCATATAACTTAACAACATATTTACCTTGTCTATAGGCTTGTTCATCTATATCCAAGATTTCAGTTAAAATTTCTTCAGTCTTGTCCTCAACGAAGTGTCGTAAAAGAACTCCTGCTGACTCGGGGTTTGTAGTAAAAACACCGCTGTGCATTTTTACACCTGTAGGAATTCCCAGGATCGGTAACTTGTCCTTTACGACACTGAAAACATCCCTTGCTGTACCATCACCTCCGGCAAAAACTATTATATCACATTGCTTACTCTCTATAAAGTAAGTTACGGCTTTTATTGTATCCTCTCTTGATGTGGGTGTATTAATGTTGATTTTAGCGACTTCATACTTAACTTCGCTTCCCTTAAAGTAGTTTTCTCCCATTTCACGTGGAGCAACAATATAATTAGCGTTTTTAGGGGCCGTATTTAAAAACCTTAAAATTCGAGATGGTGTTTCCGTGTTGTAAATTTGTAAATTATCACTACCTTTATTTCCTATTCTTCCTCCGCTTCCGGCTACAGGGTTAACCAGTAGGCATATCGTTTTGCTCATTCGCATAATATAGGGTCAGGATTATTTTATAAGCTAAGTAATTACTACTAGGCTCGAAGAATACTACTAAGTCGTGAGGTTGTATGGACTCCTTCAGTTTTTCTTTTATCTCCTCTTTCAGTTTCTTCACCTCATCACTTTCGTCAAAGGTTTTAGGTGGTAGTTCAATACTACTTTCTTCGGTTACTGTTCCGATCAGTGTTTTAGAAGCCCCCGACTTAATTATTAGGTCTCTGAGCTGTAGTATCCCGATCTTATCGACTAAGTGGGACAAGTTTCTCATAATTACACATCCAGCATTCCAATTTATTGTCCTTAATTCCATATTTTCGAGAACTGTAGCTTTTTCTGTGAAATATTTCAGGATGCTTTTACCTTTTTCGGACAAGATTATTCCTGCTACCTTATCTATGTTCACTAAATCTAGTTCCCTCAACCTTTTAATTAGCGTCCTGGTACTGGCTTCACTGAGACCCAACTTTCTCATTAGTAAGTGTCTCCCTATAGGCTGTTCCTTCCTTATAGTTTCTAGAGCGAGGAGTACGTGAGCTTCATCAAAATTCGGTTTATTCCCCTTTTTAGGGGTTACAATTTGCCCTAGCAATGTTACGAATTCCACATTTATAAATGGCATAGATAACATAAAAATATGTTGAGAGGAAAAAGCCTTCTTTGTCTCTTGGATTTTTCTAAACAAGAAATAGAAAAAATGATGGAAGTATCGTTCATGATGAAGAACTACGTTTATACTAGTAATATTCCTAAAGTCCTTGAGGGAAAAAGTGTTGCCTTGATCTTCGAAAAGCCCAGCACTAGGACTAGAGTTAGCACGGAACTCGCTGTGAGGTATTTGGGAGGTGTAAGTATAGTCTTAAGTAAGGGAGAACTTCAACTCAGCCGTGGTGAACCGGTAGAGGATACTGCCAGAGTTCTCGGAAGGTACGTGAACGGTATAGGTGCGAGAGTCCTCGACCATAAAAACCTCCTGATCTTGGCCGAGTATTCTAAGAAACCTGTAATTAATTTACTAAGCGACTTATCTCACCCCCTTCAAGCGTTGACGGATTATATGACTATAAAGGAGAAGTTCGGTAAGTACGAGACTGTGGCTTTTGTCGGAGACGGAGGGGATAATGTTTTGATCAGCCTTATGTCGTTTGCAGCTAAAATGGGTCTTGAGTTAAGGGTTGCAACTCCGAAAGAATATAAGCCTAGGCAGGACGTATGGAAGAAGATTGAAGAAGAGGCTGAGCAGAGTGGTGCGATAATAGAATTTTATGAAGATCCTTATGAGGCGGTTAGGGGGAGCAAAGTTGTGTATACCGATGTGTGGGTCAGTATGGGTCAGGAGAAAATAGCTGAGGAAAAGAAGAAAAAACTGAGTAGCTATAAGGTGACGAAAGACTTAATGAGGTATGCGAGTAAGGAGGCAATATTCCTTCATTGTTTGCCCGCAGTTAGGGGAGAGGAAGTAGATGCTGAAGTGATAGACGGACAGCAGTCGGCAGTATGGGATCAAGCAGAGAATAGACTTTATACTGCAATGTCTGTACTGTCACTTCTTATCTAAAAATAAGTCAATAGTAGTCTGGGTAAGGAGTTTTTTGATACTCCTTACTTCCTCTAACATGATTTGGCTCCCCGCTTTTAGCCTTGAGTTCACGAATTTGATTGCCTCTCTCAGGTTGTAAAAAGTCCCAATCTTCTTTTCCTCCAGTGCACGTCTAGTTGTTTCTCTTATGTGCCAATTACCTATAGGAGCATAATATTCAGAAGTTATCTCCCTGATGATGATCACACCTGCTTGTCTCTTTCTTTCGTAAAGTTTCTCCAGAACTGCCAGTCTGGAAGCCATATATCCTCCGTCGAGGAAATCATACTCCCCCCAGAAGTTTTCACTTAAGTCGCTAACTATGAGCTCTTTAGTCCAGAGTGATAAGGGGTGCCATATTTCTACCCAGACACTCCTATATGTTGAGGGGAAGAAGATCACGTGGAAGTAATTGCCTAGGTACGATGAGTAGTATACTTCGATTTCGTTGATTTCGGGGTATTGTTTGACTTGAGATAATAGGAACTTACCTATTGCTTGGTCTACGGCTGTTATACTCCATCTTGTAGGGACTAATTTCCTGTTCTTCTTCAGCCCGAAAAGTCCTAGCGATAGACCAGTAATTATCTTGTAGTAATCTTCTCCGTTTCGATAAAGTTCTAGAATAGCAGATTCTGCCTTGACGTCGTCAAAAATCAGCTTTTCGAATTGAGGGGAAAGTTTAGGATTATCTTGCACTTTGATATCATTAACTTCTACTGACGGTCCTCTGGGTATAAAAATACCATCGAACCTCAGTTTTGGCTCAATCCCTTTCTTATCGCTTACTGCGTTTGAATCAACGGGCTTGTACGAGACTCCAGCTAATGAAATCTCTTTTTCATAAAGTCTGTAAGGATTTGTAATGTCTATTTTTTTAAGTATAGAAGATATCATTTGACTTCTCAATGACAAAATCTCGTTTAGGCTTTTCTTTCCCCACCAGCCTCTCGGGTCTTCATAATCTTTAGCACTTTCACCTTGAACGCCGGGGGGTATGTTGTAAAGTAACGAGACTTTAGGATACCCTCTTTCTCCGATTATTATACTAGGGGGAGTGGATCCCTCTATGACTTCTGAGTTGTGAATTTTACTTATTGCCAGTGTTACAGATCTAAACCTATCCATTATAGGGCAAGAAGGAAGTCCGCATAAGTATTTGTATCCCTTACATCTGATGCACAACTCTGCGGGAATTTTTCGCAATTTTGAGTTTCCTCAATATACTCCATTCTACGATCTTTAACTTAGCTTTTACTGTCAATCCTACTCCTACCGGGTTTATCTTGCCTTTTCTCAACTCCTCTAAGACCTCGTCTACGTTGAACTCCGATATCTCTAACTCGTTATATGCAGAACCCAAGGCTTCTTTTACGTGTGAATCACTGTTAGCTACTCCAGGTATGTTCAATTCTTTAGATATTTTTAACGCCTTTTCGTTTGCTGACCTAGGAGCCTTGGAGTTAAAAACTTCTATAGCGTCAAACTTGTAGTTATATACTTTTTCTCCTATTCCTGCCCTAAAGATATCGAAGGGATGGGACGGAAAAATGACGCAGTTGTTTTCTTTACTATAGTCTACTAGTTCCTCAATTTTTCTAGGAGGATCAGGAGGAAAATTACAGAGAATAACTACATGTCCGAACTGTGTAGTGACTTCCTGCCCAGGGATTATAGGATATCCTTTAACTCTTCTATGTGCTTCTGACGTATCATGGTCTGTTATGGCTATTCCGTTAAGACCTACTTTTAGGGAGTGTTTTACCATAACTTCTGGGGAGTATTTTCCATCGCTATAAAAAGTGTGAACGTGGAGGTCTATCTTAATCATATATATCCTAGCTCCTTCATGACCTCCACTGTCAGTATCGTTATTCCGGCAGCCCCTCTCACTAGGTTATCACCTAGAACTATTAGTCTTAATACATTATTTTCGTGTCTTATTCTCCCTACAGTGATAGCCATTCCGTGTTCTGCAGATACGTCTAGCATGGGCTGAGGTCTGTCCTCTTCATCTCTAACTATTATTGGTGATTTAGGTGCTGTGGGTAAGTTCTTAATTTGAGGTAAAGACTTAAAGTTTCTAAACCGCTGTTTTATCTCCTCTATGTTCACTTTCTCGTTAGTTAGTATGTTTATTACTCCCATGTGACCTACTCTAGTGGGGACTCTAATTGACGTTACCGAAGTGTCTAAGCTAGCGGGAATTATTTGTTGTCCTTCAAATTTTCCGTTAAGTTTTGTGAGTTCTTTTGCAATTTTGTCCTCTTCCCCTTTAATGTAAGGTATTATGTTCCCCTCTATTGACATGAAGGAAATTCCGTTATAACCAGCTCCACTTACAGCCTGGAGTGTAGTGATTAATATTTTTGATTTCTCTACTATATCAAGCAAGGGTTTTAAGGGCATGGACATTATAGCTGCGGTACAATTAGGGTTTTTAACAAGTAATCCTTTCCATCCTTTTTTCTTTTGCTGTACCTTTAAAAGTTCTAGGTGCTCCCAATTTACCTCGGGGTTAATTAAAGGTACGTCTGGATCCATTCTAAAAGGACTTGCATTAGAAACAACAATTTTCCCGTTTTTTACTAACTCTAGTTCTATACTCTCTGCTAACTCATTAGGTAGGGCTGAGAGTACTATATCGACATCTTTGTGATCTTCATAATTTGTCGATACTATAGGTAGGTCCTTGACATTTTCCGGTATATCACCTGGCTCAATCCACTTGACCGAGTCCTTATACTTTTTACCTATTTTTGAGGGAGAAGCACTAACCTTAACTAGTTCCAGATAAGGGTGTTTAGAAAGTAATTTTACCATTTTTTGCCCTACCATTCCGGTTGAGCCGAGTAAGGATACTTTTATTTTGTCGACCATTCTAAAACCACCTCGTGTAGGTCTTTAGCGAGTTGCTCTGATTCTCTCTTGTTTGATATAAATGTTATACTGACTCCTTTCAACCCTCTAGATATAAAGAGTGGATTAAATGCCGAAGCCCTTGTGAGTACTTTGGATGAGATTTCTTTGTTTCTTAATCCGCATCCTACGATACTTATCGCGCCTACGTCCTCTACTTCCACTTCTTTTATTAAAGTGTCTAACTGATTTAATCTCTTCATCATCCTTTCGCTATCTTCATTGTTTACTACTAATTGAATTACAGTTTCTGATGCAGGTTGTGAAATCGCAACTATATTCACGTTAGCGTTTTTAACTTCAGTAGTTATTGTAGCAGCGGAACCGATCTTTCCTACGATTCTAGTACTTTCAATGGTGACAAGCTTTAAGTTGTCGTTCATAGTAATTCCTTTTAATAAATCATTAGGTGTACATAACCCTTCTATCACAGTATCTCCTTCTTCGTAAAGTCCTTCTATTATTACTTTCATATTTGATCCAAATATAGGGTCAAAGGTTCTAGGATGCAATCTCTTAGCCCCTAGTTGTGAAAGTTCGATTGCTTCTTCAAGGGAGAGTCTTGGAATAGTTATGGCGTTGTTGATCTTTTTGGGGTCCGCTGTCATTATTCCAGGTACTTCAGTAATTAGCCTTACCTCTTTAGCATTAAGGAGTTTTCCTATGAGGGTTGCGGTATAGTCGCTTCCTCCTCTTCCTATCGTAGTGAACTTATGTGATTTGCTGATGCCTATGAAGCCCGGTACAACCGTAATTGGTTTGTTTATTTCCTCAAGTTTTTTAGTTAAATAATCTGTAGACTCTGGTAATAATACGTTAGCCTCACCGAAATTCTCATCTGTTATCAAAGGTGGCTCTGGTAAATATCCAACGTTTAGTTTATTACTATCAAGGTATGCCGAGAGGACAATAACAGCGAGTCTCTCTCCGAAAGATAGTATGTAGTCTCTTACTTTCGGCGTGACTTCGTCTAATACTCTTATTGACCACGCTACTTTGTAAAGCTCGTCCGCAAGTTTGGAAAGATTCTTAAATGCTCTTTCAAATTCTATTCCGTCCACGAGTTTTGATAGGAGTCTTATGTGCCTATCATAAATATCGCTTATGATGTCCACTGATTTGTCAGTTTGATTTATTGCTTCTAGGAGCTGGTTTGTTACGTTCTTAATCGCTGATATTACTACTATGTTCTTGTTAAAAGACGAGTCACTTGAATATTTTCTTATTTTTTCTAGGATTAATTCATAATCTTTTTCATCTTTTTGTATTGAACCACCTACTTTTACCACTCTCATTTTATAACTCACCTAAAACAACTTTGTCTATATGTTCGGGGTTGACTAGAATACGCTTAGCTTCAGATTTAGTCATAGCGTCAGGGTCTTTAAGCGCATGCCCTGTCAAGATCATAACTGTTTTATCCTTTGCGTCTAGTCTTTTTTCGTTAATAAGTTTCAGAAAGCCTGCGTAAGCTGCTGCAGATGCTGGTTCTGCTCCTACTCCCTCTCTTCTCGCTAATTGTCTTTGCGCGTCAAGAATCTCGTTATCGGATACTGAAATAGCGAAGCCATCAGAGCTTTTTATCGCTTTTATAGCTTTCTTCCAATTAACCGGTTTTCCTATTCTTATTGCAGTAGCAACAGTCTCTGGTGTGTCTACGAACTCTGGTTTGTCCAGCCCTTTTTCGAGAGCTTTTGCTATCGGTGAAGCACCTTCAGCTTGGACTCCTATCATTCTCGGTGTCTTTTCAATTATCCCAGCGTTCTTTAATTCGTTGAATCCCTTCCATATTGCGTAAATGTTTCCTGCATTTCCTACTGGGACTATTACGTTATCAGGGACTCCAATATCCTCGTAAATTTCAAATGCTATGGTCTTTTGTCCTTCCAGTCTCCACGGGTTAAAGGAATTTAGCGGGTAAACTATCTTTAATTCTCTATAAAGCCTCATAACGCTTGACATTGCTATATCGAAACTTCCATCTATCTCAAGTATTGTTGCTCCGTAAAGAATAGATTGAGCTAATTTTCCTAGAGCTACTTTACCCTTAGGAAGGACAATATAACTTTTGAGACCTGCTCTACTTGCATAGGCTGCAGCTGAGGCTGCGGTATTCCCAGTTGAAGCTGCGACGACAACTTTGTATCCTAATGAGAGTGCAGAGCTTATTGCTACCGTCATTCCCCTGTCCTTAAAACTCCCAGTCGGGTTAGCTCCTTCAAACTTGAAGTAAGCATTTTCATAACTAGTTGACTTTATCAGAGGCGTATTTCCTTCATTCAGTGTAACTATTTTCTTATATTCCCCTGCTATTAATTCCTTATATCTCCACACTCCTTTACCTTTAAGTGAGGAGAACGAAAAGGACTTAGGAGGCTCTACTACTATTTCTAGTAGTCCTCCACATTTAGGGCAAGTTATAAGGTCTTGCTTTATAGGGTACTCTTCCCCACAGTCTAAACATTTTAAATAGCCATTAATGTTTCCAACAATAACTCACCACTGTACGGTAAAGCTCTTTATTACACTAAATTATAAGCTTTATCTTACATCAAAAATGTGAGTAATTATGGCTTTTAAGGATCTTAGAGAATATATTCATTTTCTACGTCAAAAAGGAAAAATTGTAGAAATAGATGACGAAATTTCGCCAGACCTTGAGATCGCTTATATTTCGAGGCAAGCCACATATAGGAGGTTGCCTACACTTTTGTTTAAGCGAGTTAAAGGGTATCCTGATTGGAAGGTAATAACTAACATGTTCTATTCTATTAATTCGTTTTACGACATCTTTGGAACAGATAAATTAGACGAAATAAGCAAGAATTTCATAGAGAATTTTATGGGAAATATACCTATTACTCTAACCCAGAAAATAAAGAGTCTTGCAGAGTTTTCTAAGTTTGGGAAAATTTTACCTAAAAGTAAGAAGCCCGTTTTTGAGGAAAAAAGTAGGGCTAATCTTCTGTCTTTCCCAGCCTTAAAAACGTGGCCTAAGGATGCGGGAAAATATTTTACATTTTCAATAGCTATAACAAAAGACCCAGAAAGTGAAGTAACTAATTTGAGCGTTTACAGAGTTCAAATAGTTAATGAAAAGGAAGCAATAGTTCACTGGCAAGTTCTAAAGAGGGGAAATATTGCAGCTCATAAGTATAAGAGGCTGGGAATTAGGAAAGTTCCTATTGCTATAGTTAACGGTGTAGACCCAGCTATTGCGTTTATAGCATCCTCACCTGTACCTCCCGGTTTGGACAAGTATTTATTCGCTGGGATTGTTAGAGGCGAGGGAGTTGAGGTTCATGAACTAGATAACGGTATTTTAGTTCCTTCTAATGCAGAATCCGTCATCGAGGGTTATGTTGATCTAGACGATATGAGATTAGAGGGACCTTTCGGAGATCATTTGGGTTACTACACCCCTCAGGATTATTTTCCCACGTTTAAACTAGAAAAGGTGTACTTAAGAGAGAATCCAATATTTCACGCTACTTCTGTGGGTAAACCACCTTTAGAGGATGCGTGGATCGGGAAGGCTGTTGAAAGATTGTTTTTACCCTTCTTGAGATTAATAGTGCCTGAACTGGTTGACATGAACTTACCAGAATACGGTTTATACACCGGCATAGGTATATTTTCTATAAAGAAAATGTATCCAGGCCAAGGTAAAAGAGCTATGATGGCTCTATGGGGGACTGGGCAACTGAGTTTACTTAAAATGATTATTATTGTAGACGAAGATGTAAACGTTCATGATATTAATCAAGTAATTTATGCTATAGCTTCTACTGTAGACCCTAAGAGAGATGTGCTATTAATAGATAATGTAATTACGGATTCTCTAGACCACACAGTACCTAACCCACCTCTAGGAAGTAAAATTGGTATTGATGCAACGAGGAAGTTTAAAGAAGAGGTAGGGAGAGAGTGGCCTGAAGAAGTGAAGGATGATGAGGAAGTGGTTAAAAGAATGAATGTTTTACTGGACAAAATCGTTAAAGCTCATGATCTTCTCTCAAAGTGACGTCGTTTTCCAGATCCTTATATACAATGCTGACTTTCTTTACAGTATCTATAGTTGAGTTAATTTCAACTTTTTCGTTCTCTTTAAGTTCTCTATTTATAGAAATTTCGTCATGAAGCATTTTAGGTACTCTTTCTTGGTTATACGTAAGGGCAGATACTTCATAGGTCACTAGAATGAGCCTTAGTAATACTTTTTTAGGTGTAGTGTTTAGTATGATTATTTTGTTTGCGTCTTTCTTAACCGAAAAAACGTTCATTAATTTATTTTAATATAATGAGGTATTATAAGCCCGTCTATTTAAACAACTAAGTATAACTAGACTTAATTTGAGATAAATGGCTGGTGTAAACGATTTCATAAAGAACTGGAACGGCAAACAAGAACCCACGTTAGCTGAAAAGTTAAAAACTGCATTCAAGCCTCAACAACCACTACGTTACAAGCTTGTAATGGCTAACTATAGGCTTAAGACTACAATTAGCAGACTAGATGTTTACATCTCGAAACTGCAGGAAAGGGATAGGTCGTTATTTGAGAAAGTAGTAGAAGCTCAGATGTCTAAAGATAATATGAGGGCTGCAATGTATGCTAACGAGATAGCTGAAATAAGGAAGATCACAAAACAGCTGTTAGCTACGCAAATAGCTCTGGAGCAAGTGCAGTTAAGGTTAGAGACCGTAACCGAGTTAGGTGATGTGTTTAATTCACTGATACCAGTTGTTGGTGTAATAAGGGAGTTAAGGTATGCTATGAAAGGAGTAATGCCAGAACTTTCTGTTGAGCTTGCTGATCTAGAAGAGGGATTACAAGAGATTGTAATAGAAGCCGGAGAGTTCAGCGGTACTGGAGTTGACTTCACTTCAACATCGCCTGAGGCGAGAAAGATTCTTGAGGAAGCCACTATGGTTGCTGAGCAAAGGATGAAGGAGAAGTTCCCATCTCTACCATCATTTGTTACATCTGTAGCACAGAAATCCAATGAAGACCATAAATGAAAAATTAAATTGGTAGTGAGATTTTTCAAGGGTCAATAACATTTTTTAATGTATAAGTAAATATTTTAATGGGGAATATTATGACTTCTTCCGTTATTGAGGGAGACCTTATCCTCGATCTTAAATCCATAAGGAAAGACATGTTTTCTGTAGCCGGAGGTAAAGGGGCTAATTTAGGTGAATTAATTGCTTTTGGTATAAGGGTACCACCTGGCTTTGTGATTACGTCAAATGCATATAAGTACTTTATAGAATATAATAACTTAAAGGAGAAGATTAAAGAAGTTCTGGAAAAAGAGTCAGATGAAGAGAGTGCGAGCGAAAAGATTAGGTCTTTGATCTTGTCGGCATTAGTGCCTAAGGACTTAGAGGAATCAATATACAAGGGTTATGACTCATTGTCTAAGATGGTGGGGAAAGAAGTCTTAGTTGCAGTTAGGTCATCAGCTACTGCTGAAGACATAGGGGAAGCTAGTTTTGCAGGACAACAAGACACGTATTTAAATGTTTCACGTTCAGAACTAATAGAAGCTGTAAAAAAAGTATGGGCAAGTTTATATGCAGCAAGGGCAATATCATATAGAAAAGCAAAGAGTATAGATCAATTAAATATATCTATGGCTGTAGTAGTACAAAAGATGGTTAATTCCAGATCTGCAGGTGTAATGTTTACTTTACATCCTTCTACTGGTGATAGGAACTATATTGTTATTGAGTCCAGTTGGGGACTCGGAGAATCTGTAGTAGGAGGAAAAGTTACTCCTGATGAAGTCGTAATTGAGAAGTCCAGTCTAAAGATAGTTGAGAGGAGACTTTCCCATAAAACCTCTAAGATAGTTTACGATCCGGTCGCCCGTAAGAATAAGACAGTGCAACTAACCGGTGAGGAAGCCGATACTATGTCCATAAACGACGAAGAAGCGATAGAGTTGGCCAAACTTGCATTAAAGATCGAGGAGCACTATGGGAGACCGATGGATATAGAATGGGCGATCGATTCAGACCTGAAGTTTCCTGATAATGTGTTTATAGTTCAAGCTAGGCCAGAGACCTATTGGAGTAATAAAGGTAAAGAAGAGCAGAAAGAAAAGAAGTCAAGCGGTTCTGGTAGAATACTCACTAAAGGAATACCGGCTAGCCCAGGCATTGCTGTAGGTAAAGCAAGAATTCTACTTGATCTTAAAGATGCAAAGAACTTCCAACAAGGTGAGATATTAGTTACTAAGATGACAGACCCTGATTGGGTTCCTATCATGAAGATGGCATCTGCAATAGTTACTGATGAAGGCGGAAGGACTAGTCATGCTGCAATAGTCTCCAGAGAGTTAGGTATTCCCGCTGTAGTAGGAACTGGTAACGCTACTAAAGTCATACAAGACGGGCAAGAAATAACTGTTGACGCAACTAGAGGAATTATTTATGAAGGTAAAGTGGTTCAAGAGGAGGGAGAGAAGTCTTCTGCTCAAACTGTTACTCCTCAAGCTTCTGTTTCAGGAATCTCACGTGAAGTACTATTAAGCCTATATCCAGTAACTGCCACTAAAATCTATATGAACTTAGGACAGCCTGATATAATAAACAAGTACTTAGATCTTCCGTTTGACGGTATAGGATTAATGAGGATCGAGTTCATAGTCAGTGAGTGGATTAAATATCATCCGCTTTACTTAATAAAGATAGGTAAACCTGAGGAGTTTGTGAACAAACTTGCTGAAGGAATATCAATGGTCGCTTCAGCAATTTATCCTAGACCGGTAGTAGTAAGGTTCTCTGATTTCAAGTCTAATGAGTATAAGAGCTTGCAAGGCGGAACCGAATTTGAGCCAGACGAGAGAAACCCAATGATAGGTTGGAGAGGAGTATCACGTTACATCAGTAAGCAATACGAGCCAGCGTTCAGGTTAGAGGTAAAGGCAATTCTAAAGGTTAGAGAGGAAATGGGACTAAGTAACGTTTGGGTCATGTTCCCGTTTGTCAGAACTACATGGGAGCTTAATAAAGCAATTAAAATTATGGAGGAAGAGGGGCTTAGGAGAAGTTCTGATTTCAAAGTTTGGATTATGGCTGAGGTTCCATCAGTAGTTGTTCTAGCAGATGAATTCTCTAAGATAGTCGACGGATTCAGTATTGGTAGTAATGACCTTGCACAACTCACGCTAGGAGTAGATAGAGACTCAGACCTACTTGCGAGAATGGGATATTATGATGAAAGAGATCCGGCAGTGCTCGAGTCTATAAGGAGGTTAATAAGGACTGCCCATAAGTATGGTAGGACAGTTTCAATATGTGGTCAGGCACCTAGTGTATATCCCGAAGTTGTAGAATTCCTCGTAAAGGAAGGGATAGATAGTATAAGTGTTAACCCAGACGCTGTGACCACTACTAGGCGTTGGGTAGCCTCTGTAGAGCAAAAAATACTGCTTCAAGGACTAAGAAATAATAATCAAGAAGATAAAGAATAATTTTTATCCTTAGTTCATTTTAAATAGATTTTCCCTTTTTCTTCTGGTTTAATATCGAGCCCCAACACTCTTTGCAATATCTCCTAGCTCCGTCAAAATATGCCGTACATGATTGGCATATTATTCTTCCGCAATTCTCGCACTTTCCTATTGACAAGTTCCTTCTACAAATTTGACAGAGGCTCATTTCACATACTTTGCATATGCCTTGAGTGATTACAAAATCTTCTAAACATACTTTTCTCCTACAAATTTTGCAAACAAAAAGTTGCGAATTTTCTTCACAAATTTCGCATTTCCAAAAATCTCTTAAACCATCTGTAAGCTTCTTCATCATCTTTCGCCTGGACAGGTGGATGTTTGAAGTAAAATGCTGATAATTCAATTAGAGGTCCGCTTATCTTCCTATCCAACGCTACCTTAACACCTCTTATCACGTCTACCAACACCGCAGCACAGTTAGATTTATCGTCAACTTCTAATGACGCTTCTATTTTTATTGGCATCCCAGCAAAGCCAGAGCCCTTAACGTAAATATAAGCTACTTTAGTATTTCCAAGGAAAGGAATATAGTCTGACGGACCAATCCTGATTTTACCTTCTTTCTCTAGATAATCGTTCTCTAAAGTGCTTGTTACTGCTTTGGTTTTGCTAACCCTTTTAGAATATAGTCTTTCTTCTGTTTTCATGTTTAGGAAGTCTGTGTTTCCTCCTACGTTAAGCTGGTAGGTTTCGTCTACCTTAACTCCCCTAAGTCTGAACAAAGATGTGAGTGTTCTGTGAAGAATCGTAGCACCTATCTGACCCTTAACATCATCACCAGCTATAGGAAGTCCCCTTTCTTTAAACATTCTGGGAAATTCGCCGGTAGGATCGCTTGCTATAAAAACGGGAATCGCGTTAATGAAGGCTACTCCTGCCTCTAACGCAGCCCTAGCATAAGTCCTGCTGGCTATCTCACTACCTACCGGTAACATATTTACAAGGATCTCTGCTTTACTATCCTTGAGTTCTTGCACTACATCCTCTATCTTTCCGTCCATTGCAGGGTTAAAAACGTCCATCATATGAGGAGCTACTCCGTCAAATGTGGGTCCTTTAGAAACTTTTACGCCTTTTTTGGGCATTTCGACAATTTTAGGGGTTATATTAGGTTTCTCGAAGATAGCTTCGCTTATATCCTTTCCTATTTTGTTTTTGGATATGTCGAATGCTGCAACTATCTCTATGTCGGTCACCTTATATCTTCCTATTAGTGGTGTGATTAACCCCTCGTAATAACTCTCTCCTTTCTGTTTATAATATTCTATTCCTTGTATAAGCATTGAGGCACAATTCCCTAGTCCAGCTATTGCTACTTTAATCATTGATTTTAAAATGAGAGAAGATGGATTAAAATATATTGTGATGATAAGGAGAAATCAGATAGGTGAAGAAGTGGAGCGACACTGAGGTTGAGATTATGTTAAAAAGAATGTATGTAAGGGTATACGGTATAGTTCAGGGGGTTGGTTTTCGGCGTTTCGTTCAAATTCATGCGGTAAGACTGGGGGTAAAAGGTTATGCTAAAAATCTTCCAGACGGAAGTGTAGAGATAGTAGGAGAGGGTCACGAAGAAGCTCTTCAGAAACTCTTAGACCAGATAAGACGAGGACCTCCTCTTGCAAAGGTAGAGAATGTGGACGTAAGGTTTGATGAGTATAAAGGTGAGTTCGACACGTTTGATACCTATTAAAATTTTTAAATGTGGTAAGCTTTTATTGTATAAGGTGTTTTTGTTGCACCAATGGTAAACACGGATTTGATTCCAAAGTACTGGTACAATATAGTTCCAGACCTACCCAAACCTTTACCTCCTCCAAGAGACCCTCCAGATGCTGAATTTTCAAGGATTGAGCTCCTTAAGAAAATATTGCCCAAAGAAGTATTAAGGCAACAGTTCACTATAGAGAGATTTATAAAGATCCCTGAGGAAGTGAGGGATAGATACGCGGCTATAGGTAGGCCTACACCCCTAATTAGAGCGAAGAGGTTAGAAGAATATTTAGGTACTCCTGCAAAGATCTACTTTAAATACGAGGGTGCAACCCCTACGGGGTCTCATAAGATAAACACAGCTATACCTCAAGCGTATTTTGCGTATGAAGAAGGAGTAGAGCATGTAGTAACAGAGACGGGTGCTGGACAGTGGGGGACGGCGGTAGCACTAGCTGCTTCAATGTATGATATGAAATCCACTATTTTCATGGTGAAAGTTAGTTATGAACAGAAACCAATGAGAAAGACGATAATGGAACTTTATGGTGGAAATGTTTATCCAAGTCCCACGGACTTAACTGAATTTGGAAGGAAAGTTCTTAAGGAAAATCCGAATCACCCAGGGTCTCTAGGTATAGCAATGAGTGAAGCTATAGAATATGCACTAACACACGGCTACAGATACCTAGTAGGAAGTGTTTTAGATGTAGTACTTCTTCATCAGTCGGTAATCGGTATGGAGGCTATAGCCCAATTAGAAGAGCTAGGCGAGGAACCGGACGTACTAATAGGATGTGTAGGTGGAGGAAGTAACTTCGGAGGATTTGTTTATCCCTTTATAGGTGCTAAGAAAGGAAAGAAGTATATTGCGGTAGGCGCAGCGGAAGTACCGAAGTTTAGCACTGGTAAGTACGAGTATGACTTTCCTGATTCCGCAGGGTTATTACCTCTGGTTAAGATGATAACCCTAGGCAAGGATTATGTTCCTCCCTCGATATATGCAGGAGGACTAAGATATCACGGTGTTGCTCCGTCTCTTAGCCTATTAGTGAGAGAAAAGATCATAGAGTGGAGGGAATACGGAGAGGAGGACATATTTGAGGCTGCTCAACTAGTCATGAAAACTCAAGGTATTGTACCTGCCCCAGAGACCTCCCATGCATTGAGAGCTGTAATCGATGAGGCATTAGAGGCGAAGAAGAAAAACGAGAAAAAGGTAATTGTTGTAAATTTCAGTGGTCACGGGTTATTAGATCTTGGTAATTATGAATCTATAAGAAAGAGAATAGGGAGCAAGAAATGAAGAGAATGTTAGTAACGTATATGACATTAGGATATCCAAATTTGGACTCGTTCTATGAGTTTGTAGAAAAAAGTGTATCATTAGGGACAGACATATTGGAGATAGGCGTACCACCAAAGTACGCTAAATACGATGGCCCCGTGATTAGAAAAAGTTACAAAGTAGTTACTGAATGGCTTAAGGACTACTATTCAGTCTTAGCGGAGGTCAGAAAAAGGGTTTCAGTACCTATTATTATATTAACGTATTTAGAAGATTATATAAATCAATTGGATCAATTTCTTGGCAAATTAAGAGAAATAGGGATAGATGGGATACTATTTCCAGATCTATTGATTGATTTCGTAGACGATTATTTGTCATATGTTAATATAATTAAGAAACATGGGTTAAAGGCTGTGTTATTTACAGCTCCATCAGTTCCCGATACTCTCATACAAGAGGCGTCAAAGATTTCCGATATATTTCTTTATTACGGTGTAAGACCCACTACTGGAGTTATTATTCCCGTAAGTGTTGACTCCCTGATTATACGTGTTAGGAATTTAGTTCAAAATAAGTTAGTTGTAGGGTTTGGTCTTAACGATCTTAACGACCTCAGAAAAGCATTAGCCGCGGGGGCTGACGGGATAGCTATTGGTACCGCTTTTATCGAAGAAATTGAGAAGAACGGGATCAATAGTGCACTAGAACTAGTTAAAAAAATCAGGGGGATTTTAGATGAATACAGCTGAGTACTTGAAAAAACTTGTTTATGAGAAAAAGGATCTTTCAGAAAAAGAAGCTGAGGAAATAGCTAACGGTATAATGAGGGGAGAGATAAATGAGATTCAGAGTTCGGGAATTCTGGTAGCTTTAGCGTCTAAGGGAGAATCGGCAGAAGAGATTAGAGGGTTTGCAAGGGCTATGAGAAGTAATTCAATAAAAATAGACTTTCCCGATAGTTTGGACACAGCTGGTACTGGGGGGGACGGGTTAAACACCTTGAACGTTAGTACAGCTGCAGCTCTTGTACTTAGTCAGATTTTTCCTGTTGCAAAACACGGTAATAGATCGGTGAGCAGTAAGTCGGGAAGTGCTGACGTCTTGGAAGAGCTGGGATATAACATATTTGTTAGTAAAGATAAGGCTATTGAGCTTTTGAGAAAGTGCAATTTTGTCTTTTTGTTTGCCCAACTCTATCATCCTGCAATGAAGAACGTTGCTAATGTAAGGAAGAATCTCGGGATACGTACAATATTTAATATCTTAGGTCCGCTTACCAATCCCGCTTCAGCTAAGTACCAGATGATTGGTGTGTTTTCCATAAAATACATTGATAGAATAGCAGAAGCGGTTCAACATCTTAATTACGAGAGGGTATTTTTGTATCACGGAGACCCCGGAATTGATGAAGTAAGTCCTCAAGGAGATACTCTGATATATGAAGTGAAAGGACAGAGTATGGAAAAGTATAAGGTAAACTATACGGATTTCGGCATTAAAGAACCAGTCTCGATAGGTAAATTAAGAGTCGAAAATGCTCACGATTCAGCTCTTAAGATCATTAGGGGATTGTTAGGACAGGACAAAAATGTCAGAATTTTCATAGGAATTAACGTTAGTGTCGGCCTTAAACTATTAAGGAAAGTTAACGACTTTAAAGACGGATATGAGTACGCTGAGCAGCTCATGAGCAGTTCTGTAGAACATATAAGAAAGATAATGGAGTTAAACGGAACTTCTCAAAAATTTGAGGCTTTGGTGAAGGAAGCTGATAAGGGTTAAGTTCTGCGGTATATCTAACGTTAAAGACGCTATGCTAGCTGAAAAATTAGGTGCGGACTTCATAGGTGTAGTAACTGATACTGTAAGTCCTAGGTATGTCAAAAATGAGTTCGTAAGAATAGTGAAAAGGTATGTTACGAAACCCGTAGTAACGGTAAAGGTTAAAGGAGAACTAGGTAAAATACTGGAAGAAGGGAAAGAAGCGGATTTTGTACAGATACATAGGGTTTTAACCGACGAAGAGTTACAGTATTTAAATTCCTTCAAAAGGAATATCATTTTATACGTGCCTGCATCCGGTAAATTCGAAACGTACTTTAGAAAAGTGATCTCATCTTCAAATTACATGGTCTTATTAGATAAAGATAATGAAAACAAGGTCGATTTGTATATTGCTAAAAAATGGATTAGTGAGTACTCTAAGGTCGGTATAGGAGGAGGTATAAAGCCCGAAAATGTTAGGGATTACCTCTCACTGAACCCTTACTGGATTGATATCTCCAGTGGGATTGAATTATACAAGGGAAAGAAAGACCCGAGTAAAATGTCCTTAATTATAAAAGAGGTGAGAGAATGGACGTCTATCCGATAACCGCTTTCGCACAACCTAACGAAGTCTTTAAGTGTATTAAAGAAGGAGAGAATATTGCCGCATTACTTGAAAGCGGTTCTGGTCCTCAGCATAAAGCGAGGTTTAGTATAATTGCTTGGGGGAGGAAAGGCTATCTCAAGTTGAACAAGGACTCTAGCGAGGGAGAGATATCGACCTCATTTTATGATCCCGTGGAGGTTTTAGGCGAGTTTATGAAAAAAGCTCCATTGTTGAATTTACCTGGAAAATTTAAGGGAGGTATGATAGGGTATGTCAGTTATGACGCAATAAGGTATTGGGAAACGATAAAGGATCTGAAACCAGAAGCCGAGGATTGGCCATACGCTGAGTTCTTCATACCCGAAAACGTAATCTTATATGACCATGTTGAAGGGAAGGTTTACGTGGAAGGTGAACTCCAGCTTAAAGATGGTTGTTCGGATTCAGGACAAGTAAAGTTCGATCTCTATGACGAATCTTTAGGGAAAACGGAATTTGAAAATAGTGTTTCAGACATATTAGATTATATAAAACGAGGCTATGCTTTTCAAGTAGTAATTTCTAGGTTTTATAGGTATACATTTAAGGGTAATGTAACACACTTTTACAATACGTTAAGGAAAGTTAATCCTTCACCTTACATGTTTTACCTAAAGTTCTTTGATAGGGAGATAATTGGTTCAAGTCCCGAAACATTATTCAGTGTCCAAGATGGTATCGTTGAAACTTATCCTATAGCGGGTTCTAGGCCTAGAGGGAAGACCGTAGAAGAGGACTTAGAGTTGGAGAGGGAAATGTTGGCTTCAGAGAAAGAGAGGGCAGAGCATTTAATGCTTGTAGACTTAGCTAGGAATGACATAGGTAAAGTATGCTACATGGGTTCCGTGAAAGTACCGGAATTAATGTATGTAGAAAAATACAGTCATGTTCAGCATATAGTTAGTAAGGTAGTCGGAACATTGAAGAGGAACAACACTTCCTTTGACGTGCTGAAAGCTACCTTCCCTGCGGGGACTGTAAGCGGGGCTCCTAAGCCTATGGCTATGAATATTATAGAGATGTTAGAACCGTATAAGAGAGGTCCCTATGCTGGAGGTGTGGGATTCTTCTCAGCTAATGGTGACTCCGAGTTTGCTATAACGATAAGGAGTGCTTTCGTGAATAAAGATTTGTTTAGGATACAAGCAGGAGCTGGTATAGTTTACGATTCAATTCCAGAAATGGAATATTATGAGACTGAACATAAAATGAGAGCTTTGAAAGTGGCTATGGGGGTGGAAAAATGACAGATATTACACTTATAATAGATAATTATGACAGTTTCGTTTATAATATAGCACAAATAGTAGGAGAATTAGGAACTATTCCGATAGTGATAAGAAATGATGAAATTACAGTGAGGGGGGTAGAGAGAATAAACCCTGATAGGATCATCATCTCTCCGGGTCCAGGTTCACCTGATAAGAAAGAAGATATAGGTATAGTAATAGACGTAATAAAGCAATTGGGAAAAAGAATTCCGATTTTTGGTATTTGTTTAGGTCATCAAGCTATAGGATATGCTTTCGGGGCTAAGATAAGAAGGGCTAAAAAGGTTTTTCACGGTAAAATAAGTAAAATAGTTCATAATTCGACAGCGATTATTTATGACGGAATCCCTAAGCAATTCGAGGTTACTAGATATCACAGCTTAGTTATTGATGATGTAAAAGAGCCGTTAATTATTGACGCTTATTCCTTAGAAGATAACGAAATAATGGGGGTTCATCATGTCGAATATAGAATATATGGGGTTCAATTTCATCCTGAAAGTGTGGGTACACTGTTAGGTAAGAGAATACTTTATAATTTCATTAATAAAGTCTGATCAGATGCCTAGATTTTTACAAGGCTGGTTAGCGGATGTTATAAGATTTTCCCAACAAAGACCTGAAGTATACAAAACTAGACAGAGACCTATTTATTCGCTCAAAAGGAATATTATGGTAAAGAAAAGTGAGGGCAAAAACCCCATTATTGCTGAGTTTAAAAGGAAATCTCCCTCCGGGCTTAACGTGAATAGGGACATAATAGAGTATGTAAAATTTATGGAGGCTAATGATGTTGCCGGTATATCTGTTTTAACCGAGGAGAAATTTTTCGGAGGCAGATACACAGACCTTGAGAGAGTTGCTGAAAATGTTAGTGTCCCAGTTTTAATGAAAGATTTTGTGGTCACTGAGAAACAAATAAATACAGCCTATAGTTTAGGTGCTGACGTCATTTTATTGATAGTAAGGGTTCTCACGGAGAGGGAGTTAATTAGTTTGTACAAATATGCAAAGAGTTATAAGTTAGACGTCATTGTGGAGGTAACAAATGAGGAAGAGGTAGAAATAGCTTTAAGGAATAATTTTGATATAATAGGCGTAAACTCCAGGGATCTTTCTTCTCTTGACTTAAGTTTAGAAAAGACTGAAAGGTTACTTAAACTTATCCCTTCAGATAGGATAAAAATTGCTGAAAGCGGGATAAGGTCTAGGGACGATATTCATCGTCTTAAAAATGCGGGAGCTGACGCATTTTTAATAGGTACCACATTAATGCAAGATCCGAATAAAATAAAGGAATTAATTTAGGTGTATAATTTATGTCAGTAGATAATTTTTCTACTGCGTCAACAAGAATAACCGGTGAATCGACGTTAGTTTATCAAGAAGTGGCGAGAAAAGTACAGAAGGAGAAAGGTATAAGAGTAATAAACTTCGGAATAGGACAGCCAGATTTACCTACGTTTAGAAAAATAAGAAATGCAGCAATAAAGGCACTCGACGAGGGCTTTACCGGTTATACCTCAGCCTACGGTATAGATGAATTGCGTGAAAAGATCGCCTCGCATTTAAATTCGAGGTATCCTAGTGAGAGACCAATAAAGAAGGAGGAAGTAATAGTTACGCCTGGCGCGAAAACTGCATTATATCTCGCTTTTCTCCTTTACGTTAACCCCGGTGACGAGGTTATAATTTTCGACCCGTCTTTCTACTCCTATGCGGAAGTAATAAAGATGTTAGGCGGGAAACCTGTTTACATCAAGATGAGGTGGACTGAAGAGAACGGTTTCTCGCTCAATGTTAATGAGCTAAAAGAGAAGATAACATCTAAGACTAAAATGATAGTTCTTAACAATCCTCATAATCCTACTGGAATGGTATTTGATCCGAGAGAAATAGAGAAAGTAATGGAAATAGCAAAGGAGAGAAAAGTTATCTTGTTATCAGACGAGATCTATGATTATTTTATTTATGATGGAAAGATGAAAAGTGTTTTAGAAGATCCAGATTGGCGTGAGTATGTAATTTATGTTAACGGTTTCAGTAAGACGTTTTCGATGACTGGTTGGAGGCTGGGTTATATAGTAGCTAAAGATAGAGTTGTCAGGAAAATGGCAGAGCTTGCAGCTAATATATATACATGTCCGACAAGTTTTGCTCAGAAAGGAGCATTAGTTGCTTTTGATTCATTGGATGATGTAAAGGATATGATTTCATTATTCAGAAGAAGAAGGGATGTAATGTATGAAGAATTGAAGAAAAATAAGTGGATAAGGGTTTACAAGAGTCAAGGGGCATTCTACATGTTTCCGTATGTAGGAGACATTCTAGCTAAGACGAAAATGCAGGTTAAAGACTTTTCAGTAAAGATGATAGAAGAAGCTGGGGTGACTACCATACCAGGAGAGGTCTTCCCGTTAGAGGTTGGAAGGAACTTTCTCAGATTAAGTTTTGCTGTAGACGAAAATGATATAAGAGAAGGAGTCAGAAAGATTAATGAATTCGTAACAAGGTTGATGAAAGAGTAACGAGTGAACGGTGAGCAAAACTCCCATGGGCTGACTATCTGTGATTAAATAATGTTTATTTTCTGTTTTTCACCTCTAATTCAGTTCTTCAAAACAAATAAAGAAGGCTTTGAAAAGCACGTTGGAAAAATATCCCTAATTTATTTTTTCACTATTGATAATAATTCAGCCTTAATCTCGTCGCCCTCTTGATACTCTATACTCTCGATTTTCAATGTTTTCTTTATGTCACTTTCTATACTTCTTATCTTCTCAATGAACTCTTTAGGGCCTACTAATTTAACATTAATCATAGATACAATTGATAATTGGTTCTTTATTTTCAATGTTCTAATTGTTGAAGTAGTTTTCTTTATGTACTCGCCCAGCTTCAGAATCTCGGGGTCTTCTTCAATGTCACTTACATCCGGAATTCTCTCTAACAAGATACTTATTTTATCTCCGAAAAGTTTACTATACATCTCTTCTGTTATGTGGGGTGCTAGCGGGTGTAATATTATCAGAAGATCCCTGAATATCCTTTGCAAAGTGTAAAGTGCTGACTGATCTTCCTCGAAGAGTCTGTGTTTGATCAGTTCTAGGTACTCATCAGCTATTGTCTCCCAGAAGTACGAGTACAAAGACTCCACAACTGTGTAAAAGTCATAATTATCGTATGCACTAATGACTTTTTCTATAAATCTCTTGTGCTCAGCTAAGATCCATTGGTCAATAGAGTTTAAGGTTAGAGGTTTTTCGAACTTCTTCTTTCCTATGAAGGGATATGAAAGTCTTCCAGCGTTCCACAACTTTTGAAGTAGCAGTTTCTTCGCCTTTACGGTTTCCCATTTGAATGGAAAGTCGTCTCCTATTCTTGCATCTAATAATGTAAGCCTTATTGCATCGGCACCAAATTCGTCTATCCTATCCAGTGGATTAACCACGTTCCCTTTACTTTTACTCATTCTAGTTCCGTCGGGTCCTAACACCTGCCCATTAATTAGTACCTCTTTAAACGGTATATTCCCAGTTAGCATGAGAGTTCTGAAAAAAGTGTAAAATAACCACGTTCTTATGATATCCGTCCCTTGTAACCTTATTGATGCAGGGAAAGTCCTCGAAAATCTATTCTTGTCGGTGTAAAAACCAGTTAGGTAAATCACTGTAACGCTGGAATCGATCCATACATCAGCTACATCGGTTATTGGCTTTAAAGGAAGACCGCATTTAGGACATTTATCTACAGGAGGAGAGATTTTCGTAGGATCTATTGGGAGTTGTTCTTCTTTAGCGGGGACTAGATGCCCGTTGTCACAATACCAGAACGGTAAGGGTGTTCCATAGACTCTTTGTCTGCTTATGTTCCAATCCCATTCCAAGCTATTGATCCAGTCTTCAAGATAATGAGACATCCTGGAAGGAATGAATTTCATTTTTTTATATTCTTCTAGCAATTGTGATTTAAACGGCAGAGTTCTTATGTATATTTGTTTCTTTGTAAGGAACTCTATGGGAGACAGACAGTCGCTTCTCTCAGTATGAGATAAAACGTTGTGCTTGATATTCTCTACTTTCACTAAGTAACCTTGTTGTTTTAGTATTTCCACCATCTTCTTTCTGGCTTCGGTGACCTTCAACCCGTCCAACAACCCGTTAGTGTTTTTCATTCTGCCTTTCTCGTCTAGCAGTTCTGCTACAGGTAAGTTGTACATTAATTGCCACTTTATGTCTTGAGGGTCTCCGTAAGTGCTTATCATTACTGCACCAGTTCCGAATTCTTTTTCCACAGACTTATCGGCAATTATTTTTACCTCTTTATTAAACACGGGAACTATAACCGTTTTTCCTATCAAGTTCTTGTATCGTTCGTCTTCCGGATGTACTGCTACAGCTTGTGTTGCTCCCAATAATTCAGGTCTGGTTGTTGCTATTATTATATCTCCACCATCCTTGAGAGGGAATCTAATATAAGCTAGAATTCCTTCTTTCTCAAGGTATCCTACTTCACTTTGAGCTAATGCAGTCTCGCACTTAGGACACCAGTATACTGGGCCCTCCTTCATTTCTATTAGTCCGTTCTCATACATCTGCAGTAAGCTTTTCTGTATTACTCTTCTATACTTTTCTTCGTAAGTTCTGTACTCAAATCTTTCCCACTCTGGTCTGTAGCCAAGTCTAATCATAGCTTCTTTCATTCTCTTAATCATATCCTCTGTCCACTCAATGCATTTTTTGAGGAACAATTCCCTGTTATCCTTAGGAATACCGAGCTTGTACTGGACTTTCAGCTCGGTAGGTAACCCTTGTGTGTCCCATCCCTGAGGTAAAAGCACATTATATCCTTGGAGTCTCTTAAGTCTCGCTATAGTATCAGCAATGGAAACCCAATATGCGTGACCCATGTGAAGTTCTCCGCTCGTGAAAGGCGGAGGAGTATCTATAACGAAGGTGGGCGATTGCGTATCCTCATCCTTAAACCTGAAGACTTTCTCCCAAAACTCTTGGCTTAACCAGATTTTTTGCCACTTTAACTCAATCGACTTAGGATCATAATGCTTAGGCCATTCTTCCATCTTTTTATTAATCTCCCCCTGTGTTAGCATTGTTTCACCTATTTTACCACTATTTTATAAGGTATGAGGTTAAAAATTGTTGGAAATGAAGATTGCAGTTATTGGTGGTGGAGTATCAGGATCACTACTAGGTTACTTGTTAAAGGCTAAGACAAATCATGAGGTAAAGTTATTCGATGTAATAAACAAGTATGTTAAACCTTGCGGAGATATAGTACCTAACGTTTTTTCTACTCCGTATCCTTGGGAAGTCAAGTTCGGGATTAAGAGGTTCGCTTTTTATATAGATGGGGAGAGAGTTTACGACGTAGAATATAGGCATACGAAGTGGTTAGTAATAGACAAATGGAAATGGATTAACGACATGCGTAAAAATTTAGGTTTTAACCACGTAAGTGAATTTAGAAAAGAGGACTTTGATCTAGTCATAGACGCTAAGGGTCCATATGATATGGATAGGGATGTAGTGTACACTACAAGGGCTATTATAAAGACTGATAAATTTACTGATGAAGCTATTTTCGAGTTCGATACTAAATACACGGGTTTTTATTGGATATTCCCAGCTGAAGAAGGGTTACTTAACATAGGGGCTGGTTTCATAGAGTATAAAAACTCAAAGGAGCTCTTACTTAAGTATATGAAAGAGAGATACGGTAATTTCGAATTGTTAGACATGAGAGGTGCTCCTATTTCCATTTCCCCAGTCCATAATAAGGTTGGAAGAATAGGTGAAGCTAGAGGGTTAGTCTTTCCTCTGAGCGGTGAGGGAATTAGGCCCTCTGCTATTTCTGCAATAAAGGCTTATGAGGTACTATCGTACGACTTTAATAGGTTTGAAGAGAGATTAGACTCCGCTTTGAAAAGCTTAGAGGACAGTATTATGTTACAGCATAAAATTCTTTTGTTATACAGAAAAAGTGGGTTATCTTTAAGGAAGGGTCTCTTAAAATTCTTGTTTAAGAACGAAATTCTTATAGATGCTTATTTAGAAGATAAATTAACTCCTGAAGGTATAACAGAGTCAGCGAGGTTTGTGAAAAGTGGAGGTATACTTAGAAAATAGTAAGAGTAAGACCGGTAAGCATGCAATAAGGAGTTTACTTTACACCTTGGAGAACGGTAAACTAGTAGAATATAAAATCGTTAAGGTAAAGAGTAAAGTTCCTCCCACTTACAAGATAGGAGATAGAACGTTAGTTATAATACCAGATAAGGGAATTTTCATACATTTAGTTTTCTTAAAAAATCTAAAAAATAAGGTAAGGGGAAAGGTCACGGTCTATAAAGATGGTAATGTAGTTTCTGAATTCAATTATAGAAAATTAAAGTTAAAACTAGTGAAAGGAGAGCCAACCTACGCCGAGCAAGTTAGAGCCCTATTTCAAGAGCTCAAGATCCCGATTAAAGGAATTAACATAAAGCTTCCTAAGGGGTGAGATTATTTTTGAAGTGGAATACACTATACTTCCTTCAGATCCATCTAATGTTCTGAGAAGCACATATGCATTAGAACTTATTGAGAAGGAGCTAAAGGAGATCTGTAATGTTGTAAAAGCGGGAGCTTCGCTACTCTGTGCTCCTTCCGCTGATGTTTTGGTGTTAGTATTTACCTCGTTTAATGAAGGGAGACAGCTTAATGTTCGTTTAAAGGTTCAGTCTCATAATTCTCAGTCTTTAGTTAATATCTTATCCCAGCTAGCTACCAGACTTAGAGAACAAGGTTACGTAATGACTTTAGCTGCTTCCTCCAGCATCTTCAGGTAAATTTGTTTTATCTCTTCATCGTCTGTTATTTCCTTTTTCATCTCAGCTACGATATTACATAGGTAAGTGTGTATCCTCGATTTGCATAAAACTCCTTTCACTATTCTGTAAGAGTCGTTCTCAATATTTAATTCCACATAAATGACATTGTTAATGCTATTAGTGACTTTTAGTTTTTCTGTATTATTAACTATTAAATCTGTGTCCGCATAAAAAAGATTTCCAATTAATACGAGATCTTTGTTATTGAATAGAATTTTCTTAAACTGTTTGGACAAGTTCGCTCCCACAGTAAGGACATCTATACTTTAAACCCCTCGCATCAGCCTCACAGAAATAGGCCCTATACTTCTTTTCGCACTTTGGGCACTTATATACTATATCAGTTCCCATCTTTAATTTTCTGTTACATATTCTACAGTAAACTTGAACCCATCCTATATGTCCGTAAGCTGTGCTTCCTCTGCCTTTAATACTCATGCGATATAATACCTTCTATCATGTATTTATATTTATCGTAAGGATAAGGTGTTACCTTTTCCTCTAAGAGTAACTATTATTAGGAGAAGATTATAAATATAGTAGGAATAAAAAGTGCAGGCTGTAGTCTTGTATTATAAATTGGAACCAGTAGAGTTACTCCCTGGTCTAATCGGTTATAAAGTTGCTAAAGAGAAGGAAGAATTAGTTAACGTTAAAGATGAAGAAGAGGCAGAAAAAACTACTTCTCAAGATACTTCCCATGTGTCTCTCGTTATAGCTAATAAATTTAGAGTAGTTAATACTCCAGGTTTAATGAGGTACACTTTGCCTGAACCCTTGAAGTTACTTAGGATCGGTTATCCTAAAGATCTTCAGAATGTGGAATCAGTGGGAATGGAGTATCTTACGTTCTTTGATAAGGATTATAAACTAATAGGGGTGGATATCAATGAGAACTTTGATAAACCTTTTGTAGTCTTAGATTTTGAGAACGGATTTACTAAGATAATATCTAAAGGAGAAATAAACTCTAAGCCTAAGGGAACTAAGGAGACAACAGCTAAAAAGTCTAAAAATAAAGCTAAGAGTAAGAAAAAGAAGAGTGCTAAGAGAGCTGGTTCAAGACAAAAAGCTAAGAGCAAGAGTGCTAGAAAGAGTTGAGGAATTTTTATTAAATAATAAAGCAGGAGAAGAAATTTGGTTTAGGGAATTAATACTTTGTTTACTTACCGCTAATTCTTCTTTCATATCTGCTTATAAGGCCTTAAATAACCTATACTCTCATGACATTAAATTATTAGATATAGAGCAGATCTCTGTAATTTTAAGAGATTCTGGATATAGATTTTATAATCTTAAATCCCGTTATATAAGAGAAGCAATAGAAAAATATTACGGAAGGATAAAGACATTAGTGAAACCTATAGCTGACATTGACCAATTTGAAGCTAGAGAATTTCTGGTAAATAACATTAAAGGTTTAGGTTATAAAGAAGCTAGCCACTTCCTCCGTAATCTGGGATACTTTGAGCTGGCTATTATTGATAGACACATTTTACGGTATGTTAATACTAATTTGTATGTAAGCGTTAAAAAAGTAGATAACAAACATAGATATTTATTAGTTGAAGGTTTACTTAGAGCTATAGCTTCAGCTTTGAATATGCAAGTGGGGTTGCTTGATCTTTTTATATTTTTTAAGCAAACCCAAACTCTCGTAAAATAAAATAAAAAAAATAAAAGAAAAATATAAAAGTAGGAATTTAACGTATAAAGTGAGGGTAAAAATGCAAACAACTACAAATCCCTTGAATGTGCCTAAAGGCATACAACTTTACTTGTCTTATACTACGTCTTGGGCTTTTTCTTCATCACTTTCATCATGTTAAACATCTAATTCTATAAATTCTTCTTACGGTGAGTGTTATGCCTTCCGTAAAAGTATTAATTACAGATCCTATCAACGAAATCCTAATTAAAACGCTAAAAGAGAAGGGAGCAGAAGTAGATTATAGACCTGAAATGGAAAGAAAAGAATTGTTAGATATAATAGAAAACTATCAAGTCTTAGTGGTCAGAAGTAGAACTAGGGTAGATAAAGACGTAATCGAGAGAGGTAAAAACTTAAAAATAGTTGCAAGGGCCGGTATAGGTCTAGATAATATCGATACAGACGAGACTGATAATAGAGGAATCAAGGTAGTTTATGCCCCGGGTGCTTCTACGGATTCTGCAGTAGAATTAACAATAGGACTAATGATAGCTGCAGCTAGAAAAATGCACACAGCAATGAACCTAGCGAAATCTGGTATATTTAAGAAGTTAGAAGGAGTAGAGTTAGCTGGAAAAACCATAGGGATAATAGGTTATGGGAGAATAGGCACTAAGGTAGGTATAATAGCAAATGCTATGGGGATGAGAGTCTTAGCATATGACGTTGTAGATATTAGAGAGAAAGCAGAGAAACTCAATGCAAAAGCCGTAACTCTAGATGAGTTGGTGAAGGAGTCAGATGTTATAAGTCTTCACGTAACAGTAGGTAAAAATGCTAAGCCGATTTTAGATAGAGATAAATTTGAAAAAATGAAGAATAATGTAATAATTGTTAACACTAGTAGAGCAGTATCGGTGGACGGTAAAGCTTTACTAGAATATATAAAGTCTGGTAAGATTTTAGCCTATGCTACGGATGTATTTTGGAATGAGCCTCCAAAGGAGGAGTGGGAACTGGAGTTATTAAAGCATGAGAGAGTTATTGTTACTCCTCATATAGGTGCTCAAACCAAAGAAGCACAACAAAGAGTAGCCGAAATAACACTACAGAACTTACTCGCTGCTATGAAAGAGTTGGGGATGATCTAAATGTTGTTAATACCCGGTCCGGTAGAAGTCCCAAAAAGCGTAAAGGAAGCATCTACGCTAGTAATCAACCATAGAAGTGATAAGTTTAGAGAGATAGTTAAAAACCTAGAGAGATTAATGAATGAGCATTTCAGTTCTACTAGAGTAGCATTATTAACAGGCTCAGGCACCTTGGCTGTAGAAGCAATGGTTTACTCTCTTGTAAAAAGAGGCGAAAAAGTTGTAACATTCCCATACGGTGAATTCGGCAATAGGCTTTTAGACTCACTAAAAAGGAGAGGAGCTAATGTAGTGAGCTATGAAAAACCACTAGGTCAAGGTTTTACCTTGGAGGAGATCAAGGAAGCGTTAGATAACAATAAAGATGCAACGGCAGTTGCTCTGGTTCACAACGAAACCAGTACTGGTATTGCGTTCAGAAATATGGAAGATGTATCTCATGTAGTTAAAAGCAGAGGTTTAAAATTACTTGTTGACTCTGTATCAGGATTCGCTGCGTATAAACTTCTAGTTAACGAATGGAAAATAGATGCTGTGGCTACTGGAAGTCAAAAAGCTCTGGCGTCAGTACCTGGTTTAGGTTTCGTTGCACTATCTCAAGAAGGAGTAAACGAGCTCGTAAAAGATGAAGTCCCTGCTTATTTAGATATATCGCTTTACCTCAAATTCCAAGACAAATTTGAGACACCGTTTACTCCTGCGGTAGGAGTATTTAACGCTACATTGAGAGCAGCTGAGCTGATGAAAATGGAGGGAATTGAAAATAGATGGAGAAGGCATGAAGCTTGTGCACGTTTCGTAAGGAATATCACGAATTATCTTGGGTTTTCATTATTTGGCAATGAAAGTAACTTCTCCAATACTGTAGTTGCAGCTGAACCACCTATAAAGGATCTAAGAAGCAAGTTGAAGGAATTTAAGATCGAAATATCACCAGGTATAGGAGAGTTGAAGGAGAAAATAGTGAGATTTGGATTACTTGGAATCGTAGATGATAGGGCAGTAGGTAAGTTAGCTAAAGTACTGGGAACTATATTCAATTCAGAGATACCGTTTACTCCTCCTCCAGAATGTAAGTTGCCGGAATTTCTCGCAAAAGAGATAGACTGGGATTAGAGTTAGATTTTTTTCCTACTTATTGGGTGTGAGTACTGATGACAATTAGTAAAATTAATGAGATTTTTCAGGAGAGTTGGAAAGGTAAGCTAACAAAATACGAGATAGCACGAATTGTCAGTGCAAGAGCTTTACAGCTTGCAATGGGTGCTCAACCTCTCATTGATACGTCTAATTTGTCTTTTGATGACGTTATAAGCATAGCAGAAGACGAATTGAAAAGAGGGGTTTTACCTATTACTATAAGACGTGTATATCCTAATGGTAAAGTAGAGTTAGTGTCTATAAGAAAGATCGAATAAACATGGTCTGTAAGCCAAGTAATTATACATTAGTGGTTGCAGAGAAAAGCAAAGCGGCTAAAAAGATAGCCGAAGCATTATCTACTAAACCTCAACTATGTAAACAGTTTTCAGTGAATTATTGGGTTTTAAATTACGATAAAAGAACTTTAGTAATTGCTCCTGCTGCTGGACACCTTTTCAATTTGTACGGGAATTCTGGGTTTCCAGTATTTCATATGGAATGGAAACCCCTTTGGACAATAGATGATTCTGCTAGATATACTAAGAAATATTATGAGTTATTTAGATTTCTTTCGGAAAAGGCTTTAGATTTTATTAATGCTTGTGATTATGATATTGAAGGTTCTGTAATAGGTTACATAATAATAAAGTTCTTTGGAGATGAGAGAAAAGCTAAGAGGATGAAGTTTTCAGCTCTTACTAAAGAAGATATTAGGAAAGCAATTACTCATCTAGAACCTTTAGATTATAACATGATCAATGCCGGAATAGCGAGACATAAAGTAGACTGGTTATGGGGAATAAACGTCAGTAGGGCATTAATGAATGCTGTACGCGAGATATCTAGGAAGAGAATAGTGTTAAGTGCCGGAAGGGTACAAAGCCCCACGTTAATCCACGTGATAAATAATACAATGGAGAGGGAAACTTACGTCCCTCTTCCGTATTATACAGTGAGCGTAGAAGCAGTAATTGGAAAAAGGAAAGTGAAGTTCACAGTTAATAAAGTGTTCGAAAGGAAAGAAGATGCCCAAAAGTTTGCAGAAAAAATAAAGAACGATAAGCTAATAGTCAGAGAAGTAGAATATGAAGAAAGAAATTTGCTTAGACCCCCACCGTTCAACCTAGGAGATCTTCAGGTAGAAGCCGGAAGAATTTTAGGTCTCTCACCTTATTATACAGAGAGATTAGCTGAAGAGTTATATTTAGACGGACTTATTAGTTACCCGAGGACTAATAGCCAAAAGATACCTCCTACTGTTAATGTTGATAAGATAGTCCAAGATATAGAGCGGAACAACTTCCCAAATTTAGTGAGGTTAGTGAAGAATATAACTAAAAGAGAGAATGGGTTTCAAGTTAGGCAAGGAGAGAAGGAAGATCCAGCACACCCAGCTATCTACCCTACTGGAGAAAAAGCTAAGGGCTTAAAACTTAAAACGTACAAACTGTTCGAGTTGATAACGAGGAGGTTCTTAGCTAGCATATCCTCTGATGCCAAGGTTAAAGAACAAAAGGTAGACTTAATGTTTAAAGAAACGAAGTTAGACATAAGGCTAACTTTTCAGAAGGTAATTTTCAAGGGCTGGTTATTATTGTATCCTTATCGTAACGTACCTGATGAGGAACTCCTAGATTTGAAAAAGGGAGATGTAGGGGAAATAGCAAAGGTCTCCGTTTCGATGAAAGTTACTAAACCATCGCTAAGTAGGCTTACGAAAATCGACTTATTGAAGTGGATGGAGAACAATAATCTAGGTACTGAGGCAACTAGAGGGAGAATTATAGAGACTTTATTTGACAGAAGATATCTGGTAAAAAAAGGAAGTTATCTAGTACCAACTGACCTTGGGATAACAGTGGCTGAAGTCTTAGATCAGTATTTTAAGGAATTAACAGACGTCTCTCTAACAAAGAAAATGGAAGAGAAACTTAACGCAATTATTGACGGTAAAGCTAATGAGCAAGAAGTTGTAGACGAGACCGTCAAAATCTTAGAAAGCTACATGAGTAAATATCAGGAGGTTAAAAAGCATATTGGAGAGAAATTAGGAGGAGTATTGGGTCTCGTAAGTTATAAGCCTTGTAAAATATGTAAACTTGAAGCTATTTCGGTAAACGGATTATGCAAGTATCATAATGAAGCGCTGAGGAAACTTAGGGAATCTCTGCTAGTATGGAAGGAAAGAAGCGGTATGGGTGAGCCACAAATAATCAAGAAACTATTGACTTCATCTTCTACTGGAAAATACGTTAAGGAGGTAATAGAGAAGAAACTAATTTAGGGATCTAGTGAAAGGAAATCAGTTACCTCAGGGTTTAACTCACCAATCGCTTTGGCATGACTCACATCATCTAAAAAGAGTTCTATCTAAGTGAGTTATTAAACTTAATGAGAGGATAAGAAAATTGAGTACACTCCCTTTTGTCTTATTGTCTAGTTTCCGCGTTTCCGCTAAATCTATTTATTAATTCATAGTTTATTTTTTCAATGAAAGAGGTAGGTTTAAGCGATTATCTCGATATCTGGAAACAAAGTATAAGTAACCCCCAAGAGTTTTGGGATAAGATAGCTAAGGAACTGATTTGGTTTCGGCGTTACGAAAAGATTCTAGACTATAAATCACCGGATAATTACCGTTGGTTTGTAGGCGGAAAGATTAATATTACATATAATGCATTGGACAGATGGATTTCTCAAGGTAAGGGGGACAAAACAGCTATAATCTGGTTAAATGAAGAAGGAAGAGAGAAGAGATATACTTACAAAGACCTATACGAATTATCGTGCAAAATATCTTCATTTATCACTCAGTATTCGTCGAAATCCGATACAATACTGTTATACATGCCTATGGTTGTCGAAGCAGGAGCAACAATGTTAGCCTCAGCGAGATCAGGTACAATTCATACCGTAGTGTTCTCGGGGTTCGGTGTTAAAGCATTAGCAGAGAGAATAAAGAGCGCTAAGCCGAAAATAATTTTCACGGCTGATGTTACATACAGAAGAGGAAAAGTTATAGAGTTGAAGAGTGTCGTTGATGAAGCGATAAAGGAAAGCGGAATTAATGTAAACAAAGTCGTAGTTTTAAATAGAGAGGACAAGGCTAGTTTTAAAGAGAATAGGGATATAGACTTTAATGACGTTATTAAGCTTAATACTAGAATGGGGGTAGTAGAGACGAATTCTGAAGATCCATTGTTCATACTCTATACCTCAGGAACTACTGGTAAGCCTAAAGGTATAGTCCACTCAATGGGGTCTTATACCGTCTGGGATTATGCTCACGTTAAATGGTTATTTGATTTCTCTAACGAGAGGAAACTGTTAACGACTGCCGACCTAGGATGGATTAACGGTCACTCATATAGCCTTTATGGACCTTTACTTAACTACGGTACAACGATCTGGTATGAGGGTGTCTTGGACTATCCTCACCCTGGAGTTATGTGGGAAATAATAGAGAGATATAAAGTTGAAAATGTGTGGACTGCACCTACATTAGTTAAGATGCTAATGAAGTATGGAGAAGAGCACGTGAGGAAATTCGACACCTCGAGTTTAGAAGTCTTTGTCACAGCTGGTGAGAGTCTGGGAGTTGAAGCTATGAATTGGTTGCGTAGGAACGTTAAAGCAAAAAAGATTTTTGAGGTATGGGGACAGACCGAGAATTCCGGCTACATAGCATCTCCAGGCGGTTCTTACTTCGGCTTCCTCAAGATCAAGGATGGTAGTGTTGGTGTCCCGTTACCGTCTATAAATATTAAAATAGTTGATGATAACGGTACTGAACTACCTAGGGGGAAAGCTGGAAATATCATAGTTACCTCACCGTCCCCTGCTTTTATGATCGGTCTGTGGAATGATGAAAGGTATAAAAACTACTACGTCAGGTTCGGTTATTATGAGACCGGAGATTACGGTTATATGGACGAAGAGGGATATTTGTATATTCTAGGCAGGAGCGACGATATACTAAAAGTCGCAGGTCATAGGCTAGGAGTGGCTGAGATCGAGAATGCAGCTTACATTAAAGAAGTTGCTGAGGTTGCAGTAGTAGGAGTTCCTGACGAGATTAGGGGAGAGGTAATTGTGATATTCGCGGTACCTAAAGAAGGAGTTAAAGACTTGTCCCAAGTAAAGCAAAAGATCATTGAAAATGTGAAAAAGAATTTCGGGGCAATAGCTGTTGTCAAGGAAGTAATTTTCGTTAATAAATTACCGCATACGAGAACCGGCAAGATCATGAGGAGGGTTTTAAGGGCGTTAGCAACTGGAAAAGATGTAGGTGATGTTTCAACACTGGAGGACGAGACAAGCGTAGAAGAAGCTAAAAAAGCGTTAGCCGATATTAAAGTGGTGGATAGAGTTTGAGTAAATTAATAAGTATTAAAGACGCTGTCGACCTAGTGAAGGACGGAGATTCAATTACCATCAGCGGTATGTCATTTCATAGAAATCCTATGGCGTTTATCTATGAATTAATCAAGAGTGGTAAAAAGGGGTTATATTTTATCGACCGGGAGCCAGGTTTAGGATTAGAGGTTCTCCTCAGACACGGCGCGGTTAAAAAGATAAGGGCTGCTATGGCTACTCTCGAGTGGTTTGGGATTCCTCCGAATTTTAGGAAGATGGTAGAAAATAAAAACGTAGAGTTCATAGAAGACACATGTGGAGCTTTTATCGCCGGTATCAGGGCTGGTGCGTTCGGACTACCTTTCATGCCTGTTAAGGGGGTAATAGGTTCGGATCTCGTTAAAATACATGAAAAGTTAGAGAACTGGAAAGTTGTTAAAGATCCCTTTTCCGGTGAGGATATCCTCCTAGTTAAAGCTATAGTCCCCGATGTAGCAGTTATTCATGTCCATAAGGCAGATGAAGAGGGTAATAGTGAAATATTAGGACCTTTATACGAGGATGAGTATAAGGCTAAGGCATCCAAAATAACAATTATAACAGCCGAGGAAATTGTTGACAAGAGTTATTTCTATGGAAAAAGACCTACAATAAATGGTGAATATATAACCGCCGTAGTTCATGCTCCGAGAGGCGCTGAACCCACAAGTATGTTCGGGCTCTACGATGTAGATTGGAAAAGAGTTGTGGAAGAATTACAACCTATCTAATTATGCAAGTGCAGAGCGTAAGTTATAAGGATCCATCCTTTTTATGAATTCTCTTTCGTCGTTTCTGAGCGTAATAATTCGTAGAGTAGGTGACACAACTACTTCAAACGCTGTATTATTTAAGATATCTTCAACTGACGTGTTTTCATAAATAGCAGTTATGAACCAGGTTTTCTTCTCTCTGTCATATTTTAGAACCCCTAAGTTAGTAACCACTATCACTTTATTACTAGAATATTTTGCTGTACCCGTTACAAAGTCAACTTTTTCTACTAGAGATCTTTTTGAGTGTTTTAAATTCCACAATATAGCTTTTCTAACTAGGGGGAGGATGAAGGCAGTTGCAGCCCCTCCGGTAAGCCTTACTTTTGGATTATGGTAGTCCCCTATAACGGAGAGATTTACGTTAGTCTCTTTGTCGATTTGGACGGGTCCTAAAAACATAACATCCAGTCTCCCCTTCTGAGCTAAATCAAAAGCGTCAGCTGTTATAAATACTGGAGTGTTGGAGACCATAAAGGGATTACCAGTTGAGGGACTTATTTCTACGGACTTAGGGTTATCAGCCTCAGCAACTCCTATTATCCTTATTTTCTTGCCGTAAAGATCTCTTGCCATGAATGAGGCGATGAGACTTGGAATTGAGTTTAACCCTATGTAAACTAACTCATTATCTTCAACTTGTTCAGCAATAGCCTTTATAGCGTAGTCTACTTGACTCATTATTAAACTATTATTATGTAGATGCTAATTAATTCACTCAACGTTAACAATTCGTAAAATTTATCAGATGGCTCAAGTTTACTGTGAAATATCCGAAAAGGTTTCCTAAAAATAATTTGATATCAAGCCTGTAGAAGGCTCGCAGTGAAAGCATAATATTTTTATTTTTAATAAGTTAAATTTGCTTCTTTTTGTTTCCCTTATCTTCTTTTCACGTTTATCTTATTTATTTAAGCCTTGAATTAATTATCTCATTGTGCTGGGAGAAGAGCTTTTCAAGCTCGGTGAGGCTATTCATGGTTCTAACAAAGAGAAAGAGATCCTTAGTATCCTAAAGGAAAGACTCTCAGGTAATTATTCTACATATCGTGAATACTTGGTAAAGACTAAGGAATGGGTGATAGACGAATTCCGTTTTGTAGTTAACGGAAAAGAAGTAAAAGCCAGTTTATTACCGTATACTTGCGGATACCTGAAAGGGGAAGTAGGAAAGGATATAGCCTTTAACGTAATGCCAGAGCACCCATTTCTCGTACCTTCGATACACGAGGAGAATTTAAAAAGGAAATATTCAGCTTCAGTATTTTATGACAAGGGGAAATTAAGGAGGATTAGTGTAAAGGATGAAAAACCGGCTGTTTTCAGTTCAATACCTTTAAAGCCAGGTGATATAGTAGATATAGAATCTAAGAGCAGACTCGTCGATACGATATCTCATAACCTAGAGTTTACTGTTCAAGAAGGTGAAAAATATATCGTTATTGGAGCTCATGTAGATCACTGGCTATCAGGATATCATGATAATATTTTCGCTGTAGAATTTCTTTCTACTATAGAATTTCCAAAGTTTAAACACGGTCTCAAAATCGTTTTCTTTTCGTCTGAAGAGGGTCCCAGATGTTGCAACGGCTCTATTCAACAACCCAAAGATGACGTGTTTACTATGATATCTCTCGATGCTTTATACCCCGACAAAGTAGTCTTTTCGGCTACTCCTGATCTATGGGATTTATCGCGATTTTTTAACGTGAAAAGGGTGGAGATGCCCACACCTTATTCCGATCACTTTCCTTATGTAATGGAAGGTTATCCCGCTATGGTTCTCTATAACGACGATTTAATTCCTTTTTATCATTCGGATCGAGATTTACCGATAGAGTCAGATAAAGCTTTTGCAGAGGAGTTAAGAAAATCACTGATCAGATTCCTAATCGAGTTGGATAAGATGAAAGAGGAGGAGTTAAATGAGAAGTTCTTTAAGTATGCCGAAAGCAAAGGAATAAAACTTCTAGAAAGAAAAGGCAGTATAATTCCTTACGGTCTTACTTCAAAGTTGAGAGGCGAGAGATGATTTCCATCCCGCTCTAAGAAGCATGGGTTCCTCTCATCGATTTGGAACCACATTCTTCCTTAAGTGGTCAATCGAGAGACTCAGAAACCCCTCCCATTTAAGTTCACCACCCTAATAACGTCGCGGTCTTTCTCCCAATTGCAGGTACACTAAAACTAATGATAACCAATTTCTTCAATCTTTTTCACGTCCCAAGGAAACATTCTCTTTTCGAATTATTATACCATCCCTTGTATATCAGGAAGGTGTTGTCATAATAATCCTCAGTAACCTTTGAAAGTAGACTGAACTCAGCTTTTAGCTTCTTATGTAGACTATTGGGGACTTTTGCAAATGTATCTTTCTCGTTCGGTTTGAGATATTCTCCTTAGGGACTTTAACGTAACTTAAAGATTTTCATCAGCCCCAGCGATCCGCCTAAATAACGTTCAACGAACCTGAGGAACGCCTCCACGCTCCTCAGGTTCAGCTCCCCCACCAGCTCCCTGACAACGTTGACCATGATGGTGAAGATCGTGAGGTAACCCTGAAGCCTCTCTCTCCTCCAGAACGAAGAGTCCTCCAGTCGGG
>Ga0081473_137324_pt1 | contig 96368 bp, 105 predicted proteins | sample CisSprmetagenome_FD_70977 | JGI IMG/M metagenome (GOLD analysis project Ga0081473, IMG submission 70977) | Hypoxic/sulfidic aquatic microbial communities from Cistern Spring, Yellowstone National Park, USA v2 (version 2) | ecosystem: Environmental > Aquatic > Thermal springs > Hot (42-90C) >...
GATAGGGGGTATAGGGGATGTGATTATGTAAGAGTGTGTGAGAGTAAAGAGGATAGGGCGCACAGGCAGGTAGTTGAGGGTGTGTTTTCTTGGCTCAAAAGGTTTAACTTTGTGAGCGGATGGAGAAAGGGTATCACCTTGCTTACTTACTTGTATGCTTATGCAGTAGGCTACAGCTTCTACAGAAATATCAAAGTTCAGCTATGTGCTTGATTTCTCACTCAGCGTATGTTTTGATATGTTATATTTTAAAAGGGTATGTTTAGGAAAGTTTTGATAGCAAACAGGGGCGAAGTAGCACTTAGGATCATAAGAGCTTGTAAAGAGTTAGGTATAAAAACCGTTGCTATTTACTCAGAAGCGGATGCAAGATCTCTTTATGTAAAAAAGGCAGATGAGTCTTACCTTATACCTGGAGATCCCATATGGGCTTATTTGGATTATGTAAGAATAGTGGACCTTGCCAAATCTGTAGGTGCAGATGCTATACATCCTGGTTATGGTTTTCTGGCAGAAAATGCTGATTTTGCAAGATTTTGCCAAAGGAGGGGTATAACCTTCATAGGTCCTAAGCCAGAACATATAGAGATCTTCGGGGATAAGGTTAAAGCCAAGAGTATGATGAAAAAGCTGGGCATTCCTACTGTTCCTGGTGTAGACCAACCTTTGAAAGACCCTACAGATGCGCTCCACTATGCTAAGGAGATAGGTTTTCCAGTCATACTAAAATCTGCCTACGGTGGGGGAGGTAGAGGTATGAGGGTAGTAAAAAAAGAAGAAGAAATGCTACCCCTTTTTGAATCCGCTTACAGAGAAGCAGAAACCTTCTTTGGTAAAGGAGACCTTTTTATAGAGAAGTATTTAGAAAATCCCAAGCACATAGAGGTTCAAATTATAGGCGATAAATACGGCAATGTTATACACTTGGGAGAGAGAGACTGCTCTATACAAAGAAAGCATCAGAAGATCATAGAGGTAACTCCATGCCCTGTTTTACCAAAAGATATGAGAAGTAAAATGCTTGGACTTAGTGTGCGTGCCATGATGCAGGTAGGGTACGAAAGTGCGGGTACTCTTGAATTTCTCGTGGACCTTCAGAAGGGAGAGTTTTACTTCATAGAAATGAACACAAGGCTACAAGTGGAGCATACCATAACAGAAATGATCTCAGGCGTTGATATAGTGGAGCATATGATAAGGGTTGCCTATGGAGAGCCTCTACCCTTTACTCAAAGTGATATAACTTTTAGAGGATACGCTATAGAGTTCAGAATAAATGCAGAAGACCCCAGAAGGAACTTTGCACCAACGCCGGGCAAGATCACAGCCTATTACTCACCGGGCGGTCCAGGCGTTAGGATGGATGCTGGAGTTTACAAAGATTTTGTCATTCCACCTTACTACGATTCTATGATAGCCAAGCTGAGCGTGTGGGCTCTCACATGGGATAGAGTTATAGCAAGAGCGAGAAGATCCATAGATGAGTTTATAGTCAGAGGGGTGCCTACTAACATACCTCTTCACAGAGAGATAGTAAGGGATGAGGACTTTATAAAAGGACACTTTGGCATAAGATTTCTTGAAGAAAAACTACCCACATACGATTTTGAGATAGAAGATCAGAAAAACCCAGAAGACATAACCTTAGCCATATCTGCCGCCATAGCTTCTTATTACGGATTGTAAGTGATGCTTACACCGGGGCTTTCAAACCCTAGCTTGTTTCTCACTTTAACCGTATAGGTGGTTTTTTCTTTGGGCGCAGTATCTTGGTACATATAAGCTTGTGTGGTTTCTACCAGTTTACCGTTTTTATACACTACAAACTCACTAAACAGCTCATCTGGAGTGTAGGACCAAAATATGTATAGCTTGCCAGACACTTCTTGATAACCAAGCCTTTGAACATCCTCCACAGGTGGTGGGGGTTTGGGAGCTATACAGAGCTCGTAAGGTTGACTTTCTCGCTGATCCTTTTCACCTGTTATGGCGTAGCATCTTTCACGATAATCCCTGAATATCGTATACTGCTCTTTGAACTGCACTCCTTCAGATGGGTTTAGTCTACTGTCTAAAACAGGGTAAATCCTGTAGGAAGGAAAACCTTCTGCTAACACCAAGACGCTATCTTGGCTTTCCCTAACATAAACTACTGGTTTTGTTTCTAAGGCTTTCTTCACACAGAACTCCTCGGTGCGCCCTGCAAGTCTTTTAACCTTAAAGCAAAAGGCGGAACTTTGCTCTCTTACAAACCACTCTCCCACCTTTTCAAAACCTTCTACCTGAATTTCACCTTGCAAAGACCGTACATAAGCCTTATTTCCTATTCTTTTTATCTCAACTACGGGCAGTGCAAGAGGCTGAGGATTAGTCTTTACACCACACGAAAGGAGAAGTAAAGGCAACAAGAAAAGGTAGAGCATTTAAACATATTAACCCATACCGCTTTCCTTTTCGTAGGGCCAAAGCAGGATGCCTCCAGCTAAGTTGTACGCTTCGTACCCCATATGTCTTAGAAAGTAGGTAGCAAAAGCACTTCTTTCACCACTTCTGCAGTAAACTATGTACTTTTTGTCCTTGGGAAGGTCACGATAAGCGTAGCGAAGCTCGTCCAAGGGTATGAGCTTAGAGTTGGGTATTCTGATCTGTGCATGTTCTTGAGGTGTCCTAACATCAAGCAGTATCACTTCTTTATCCTCTTGGAGCATCCTCTTTGCTTCTTCGGAAGAAACTTCAGGAACTTGAAACATGCAAAACCTCCTACACAATATAATTATATACATAAACTCTTATAAACCACATTTACTACCCCCCTTTGCAAAAGCATCTTATAATATCCTTATGGAGGAACCAACATGCAAAGGGTTATACTTATTCTTGCCATAGTATTTACTTACATAGTTATGGTATGGGGGGGAATGGTAAGATCATCAGATTCGGGGCTTGCCTGTCCCAGCTGGCCTTTGTGTTATGGGAACTTTGAACCCCCCAAGGATACAGCAGCAAAACTTGAGATGGGACACAGAACAGTCAGTAGTCTTGCTGGTCTTTTCACACTGCTGGGCTTTGTATATGTTTGGAGAAGAGAAAAAGGTACTTCTAGACTTACCTCCGGTTTAGCTCTACTTTTTACCTTCAGTGCGGCGCTCACGGGCATGAAGATGATAAAGGGTGAAACACCTCATCTTAAGTATCTTTCCCACATGCTTTTAGAATCCATGCACATATACGAATCCATGATAATACTGGGTTTTTTGGTGCTTACCTACAGGCTTATTTACAAAGAGGGTAGTCAGGAAGGTGTACCTTTATATGCTTATGCATTTGCCCTTGCTACCATGATAACTGGTGTGCTGGTAAGGTATACAGCTTCCGGTGAAGCATGCGGACACGAATGGCCTACATGTAACGGAAGTCTTGTACCAGAATTCACTAATTGGAAAGTGACCCTTCAGTTCATACACAGAAACTTAGCTTATGTTACATGGATTGCCTTTTTACTTGCCCTCGTGTCCAACTTTAGCAGAACTACCCTTCTGGCTTTTGTCTTCATAAACTTACAGTTTTTGTTTGCCATATCTATGGTGCTTACTGGATTTTTCCTACCCTTGAGCTTTATGGACACAGCTATGGGATTCTTCTTGTTTGCTTGGCTAACTTACCATGTGCAGGTAAAACCCACAATAAATCCAAAGGTTAGAGAGGCATGGTAGTCAAAACGGTAATGGCATACAGAAGCGTAGTTAGAGATTATATCCTCCTTACAAAGCCGGGTATAGTATTGCTTGTGCTTATAACTTGCCTAACAGGTATGTACCTTGCAGAAAAAGGCTTTCCAGATCCGTGGCTCGTTTTTTGGTCTTTGCTGGGCACCGGGCTTGCCTCTGCGGGTTCTGCGGTCCTCAACCAGTTTTTTGACAGGGACATAGATGCCATCATGTCAAGGACAAAGAGCAGACCTCTACCTTCTGGTAACGTTAGTCCTTTAAGCGCCCTGATCTTTGGCTCTGTTCTTCTTATTGCATCCTTTTACATAATGGCTGTCTTTGTAAACCCTGTTGCTACTTTCTTTACCCTGATGGCATCCTTTTTCTATGTGGTGGTTTATACCCTTGCTCTTAAAAGGAAAAGCCCTCTGGCCACCGAGATAGGAGGTATTTCTGGTGCTCTTCCTCCCGTTATAGGTTATACGGCGGTCACTGGAAAGTTTGGGATAGAGCCTTTCATACTCTTTTTGATTATGTTTGTGTGGCAACCTCCACACTTCTGGGTGCTTGCAGTAAAGTACGCCGAAGATTATAAAAAGGCTGGTGTGCCTACACTTCCCGTGGTGAAAGGTGTATTCCAAACAAAAGTAAGGACGCTCTTCTATACCGCAATGCTGTTTCCTCTGAGCCTGCTACCTACACTTTATGGTATGGCAGGTAAGGTTTACTTTTTCACCGCTTTTGTTCTGAGCTTTATATACCTCATTTTAACGTTAAAATTTTTCTTCTCAAGGAGTTCTAAGGGTATGTTTCTTTTCTTTTACTCTATAATATATCTTGCTCTTCTTTTCTCTGTGATGGTTTTTGACATGACAAGGTGATGACATGGATAAAAAGTGGTTTCTTCTTTCTATAGTTTCCTTGGGTTTAGGTGGTTTTCTTGCTTTTGTGGTAGCCATGGCAAGAACGCCGGGTGTGTATAAGTATTTTCCACCCGGATATTTTTACTATGCCCTTATAGGGCATGTGGACCTTGCTATAGTAATATTCCTCCTTTCCTTTACCATCCTCATCTGGAGCAGGACCTATAAAAAGGATCTTAAATTAGCATTTTACTTGTCTTTTCTTGGTTTTATGGGTGTAGCTCTGTCCTCATTCCTTGGAAAAGGTATTGCGGTATCTAACAACTACCTACCCACAATAGTGCACCCTCTTTTTCTGAGTGGAATAGTTCTTTACTTTTTAGGCTTTACCCTTCATGCCCTTCTTGTCTCAAAAGAAGCTTTGCTTACCTTGTTTTCCAAAGAACCCATCAAAAACTCAGTAGCAACAAGCGTTATTCTTGGTCTTCTTATGATGGTTGCGGTAATACCCTCTTACTTGCGAGCTGGTGACCCTTCCAATATTTACATATTTTATGAGAGGCTCTTTTGGACACCCGGACATATACACCAATTTTTAAACGGTGCCATACTTCTCTACGCTTGGTACTACCTCCTTCATCTGTTAGGAAAAGATAAAGAGCTTGGCTTTTTAAGGTTTGTAAACATTTCTTTTATACTCTTTGCCCTTCTCATGCTCCTTGTACCAGTCCTTTATTCAGACCCCATATCAAGAAACGCCAAGATATTTACAGAAATTAGTTATGCGGTTGGTCTTGGTATCCCCATGTTCCTTCATGCTTTTAATGTAATAAGGGACATGAGATGGGACTGGAAAAATCCCTTTTCTTCTGCTTTGTTCATCTCTCTCTGTCTTTACTTTCTTGGAGTTTTTATAGCTTATGCAGGTATAAAGGCTGATCTACGAGTCCCGGCTCACTATCACGGAACTGTAACAAGTCTTACTTTAGCTCTGATGGCCATATCTTACAAACTTTTGCGGGAATATGGTTATACTAAAAAGCTAAGCACCCTGACCAAAATCCAACCTTATCTTTACGGTGTAGGTATGATAATGTTTATATTGGGTCTTTACTTTGCAGGAAGGGAAGGGGCACCTAGAAAGACTTACGGTACAGGCTACACGCAAGATCCCACAGTGCTCGCTTCTCTTATCATAATGGGAGTAGGTACTATGATGGCGGTCATAGGTGGTGTGCTCTTTGTCCTTTACATTTTAAAGTCAGTGTTGATGTATCATGAAGATAAAGGATGATAAGGCTATAGCGGTTGCCATATCTCTTTTTGCCTTGGTGCTTATAACCTATCTCATCACCATAATGATAGCTTATGTAATTGCTAATCATCGCTGATCCCTGAGGTTTTTAAAAAAATCCTTCATGAGCTTTTGAGCCTCTTCCACGGGCAAATACTCCCACTTTACCATGTGATTTAACCTTACATCATCAAGAAGATTATACATACTCATAACTCCCCCGTGTTTATAATCCTGTGCAAAAAAAACAACCTTTTCTACCCTCCTGAGTATCATGGCATAAGCACACATTACACACGGTTCAAGGCTTACATACACATGGCATCCGTAAAGGTACTTTTCGCCAAGATGCTTAGATGCAAAAGCAAGGGCTAACATCTCCGCGTGAGCTGTTGGGTCTTTTAGCTTTTCAACACAGTTATGAGCCTGTGCTATTACCTTATGGTCTTTTACTACCACACAGCCTACTGGAACCTCTCCTAATAGATAAGCCTTCTTTGCTTGCTCAAGGCACAGCTCAATAAAGCGTTCTTGGGACATGTTATTAAATGTATCTTGGATCTATGAAGAAAGTGTACACTAAGGAAGAGCTTGTAAGAAAAAACATTTACATACAGAGCGAGATTCCTGACAGTATAGAAGTGGACGAACAGTTGATAGTGGTGAAAAGAGGACATCAAAGCCTTGAGATTCCTGTAAATTCTATGCGTGGAAAAGCACTCTTAGACAGACTCTCTTATAAGGGAGAGCTAACACAGGAGATATACTTATAATTATGAACAAGCCCAGGTTATTGTTGTCAGAAACTCACACTGTTAAAAAACTACTCAGAGATCTCAAGCTCAATACCGTGTGTGAAGAGTCCCGTTGCCCCAATATTTCCGAATGCTTTGGTGCTGGGACGGCTACCTTTATGATACTTGGAGAAATATGTACGCGTGGGTGTAGTTTTTGTAATGTGTCCAAAGGCAAACCTAAAGGTCTTGATGAGCAAGAACCCTATAGACTTCTTGACGCTGTAAAGAAGCTGGGACTTAAATATGTAGTCATAACTTCTGTAACCAGAGATGACCTCCCCGACGGTGGGGCGGATCATTTTGCCAAATGTGTGAGCATACTAAAAGAAAGCATAAAAGATATAAAGGTAGAGGTATTAGTGCCTGACTTTAAAGGTTCTCAGAAGGCATTAAAAAAGGTTCTTTCTTCCGGACCTGATGTATTAAACCACAATGTGGAGACGGTGCCAAGACTCTACGGAGCTGTTAGGAAAGGAGCAAGCTACGAGAGAAGCCTTTACATCTTAAAGAGTAGCAAAGAGCTTTTCCCTCACATATGGACTAAGTCTGCCATCATCCTAGGTTTTGGCGAGACAAAGCAAGAGGTCATATCTGTAATGCAAGACCTTAGGAATGTAAGATGTGATTTTCTTACCATAGGACAGTATTATCAACCATCTTTAAAACACCACCCAACGGTTAAGTATTACACATACGAGGAGTTTGAGGAACTAAGGCAGTTAGCTCTGTCCATGGGATTTAAGTATGTAGCCAGTGGTCCAAATGTGAGAAGCTCTTACAAAGCCTTTGAATCTATAAGTACCTGATCATCTTCCCCAAGATACTCACCAACACGCACCTCTATGAGCTCAGCGGGGATAAACCCCGTATTTTTTATGGAGTAAGCCTGAGCTTTGCCTATAAAGAGGTTTTCACCTGTGCTGGCATATTTTTCGCTGTCCTTTAGTTTAAAAAGGAGTGTTCCCTTTAGAACCATCCAAGTTCTCGTGCTGTGCATGTGCATGTAAGGTCCCATCTGTCTGTTTGGGTAGATGGTAAGCTTGTATATCTTGTAGGCTTCCCCTTCATCAAGAAGAAGTCTTTTTCCCCATCTTTCGTGCACTTCTACATGGTGCTTAGCCTCCCTTCTTCCCATTTTTTTGAGCACACCTACCAGATCCTTTACCTTATGCGACATATCCCTTTTTATAACAAGTAGTGCATCTCTCTCTTCCACTACCGCTACATTTTTAACCCCTACAAGAGCTAAAAGCCTTTCCACGCTGTAAGCTAAGGTGTTTTCTGTATCTATACATAAAGTGTTGCCCACGCATACATTACCATTGTCATCTCTGGGAAGTACCCTGTAGAGCCCTTCAAAAGAACCTATATCGCTCCACTCAATGTCCATAGGTATCACTACGCCCCTCTTTGTTTTTTCCATCTCTATGTAATCAAAGGCTACCTCTGTAAGTTTTGAATAGTTTTCCATTAAGTGATGAAAACCTTTTTGTGCCCATTGCCACAGCTCAGGTGCGTTTGTTTTGAATTCCTCAAGCCCTACTTTTAAAGTGAAAGCAAAGTTGCCCGAATTCCACATATAAGAACCTTCCTTCAGAAAATTCTGTGCGGTTTGGTAGGGAGGTTTTTCCACAAAGTAATCTATCCTATACGCGCTCAGGTCTTTTTCTGAGAAGATGGTATCTCCCAGTTTTATGTACCCAAAATTAGTGTCTGGATAAGAGGGTTTTATGCCAAAGGCTACCATATAGCCCATCTTGGCTAACTTTTCACCAAAGCTAAGATACTGTACATATCTCTCTTCTGGTTTTACATAGTGGTCTGAGGGTATAACTAGCAAAACCTCATCTTCTTTTGCTGAAAGTTTCTCAAGAGCAAACAACACTCCAAGAAGTATGGTGGGTCCTGTGTTTTTCCTTTCCGGTTCTAATATGAGAGAATAGCCTTCGTAAGGATAAAGGTCATTTCTAACATGATACTCATATTCCCCAGATGTGGCAACTATTATATCTTTGTGATCCACAAGCTTTAGGAGTCTTTCGTAGGTAATGCGTAGCAAAGATTTATCTCCCAATATTTTGAGAAATTGCTTAGGGTATGTCTCCCTTGATAGAGGCCAGAGCCTTGTGCCGCTCCCACCTGCCATTATGAGCACTTTCATGCATTATAATTATACACAATGCCTTGGACTCTTATAGTAAAGAGAAAGTTCCATGCTGCTCACTTCTTGACAGATTATCATGGTTCTCCTGAACCTATGCACGGACACACTTGGGAAGTGGAACTTCACATAAAGGCTGAAACTCTTGACAGTGGTGGTATGGGCTTTGACTTTGTTGAGATTAATAACTTCCTTAAAGAGACGCTTCCTGATTACAAACTTCTCAACGATCTTTTTGATTTTTCTCCAAGTGCAGAAAACATAGCCAAATGGCTCTACCATAAGACGAAGGAAAAGTACCCTACCCTTCAGAAGGTAGTAGTTTGGGAAACAGAAAACTGCGGTGCGGAGTATTTTGAGTTATAATAAAAAGCGTGCCCATAGACGAAGGTTTTAAAGAGCTAGCCCTTGAGAAACTTAGGAAGGTAGAAGAATTCATAAAACAAAAAAGAGAGGATATATTGGAAGATACAGACCAAGAAGACCTTGAGTATGGACTCAGTAGGGAGCTTGTCTTGAAGGATTTGGGAAAGTTATGGGAAGAAGGTGTGGAGAAGAACAACTACATGGAAGTGGTATTTACCGAAATTATGGAACATCACGACGGTGCTTACCTCAAAGCGAGTTTTAGGAACTCCTTAGGTGATGCCTATGCAGAAAGGTATGTAAGTATTTGGAGTTCCGGAAAAGTGGACATCTCTCATGCTCTTTTTGTGAGGTTTGAAGGTATTCATATGAGGATTGAAAGGGTAAAAGGAGATACTTTTAAGCTCTTTATGAAAAGATAAATGCGTGTTTTCTTCTCTGTAGGTGAAAGGTCAGCCAGTAATTACCTGTATCATACCTTTAAAGAAATAAAAGGTATAGAAGCTTGGGGTATAACGGACGAAAGACTTGAAAGTATAGGCTTTAAAAGTGTAGCAAAAATAGAAGATCTTTCTGTTGTGGGTATAGTGGAAGCTCTTCCTAAGGTACCTTTTGTCCTAAGGTTATACAAAAAAATAGAAAAACTTCTTCCTTACATGGATGTACTTGTACTTTGTGATGCACCTGCTTTCAACCTGCCTTTGCTCAAAAGGGTAAGGCATAAAGTAAAGAAGGTCGTATACTTTATATCTCCGCAAGTGTGGGCATGGAAAGAAGACAGAGCTAAGATAATAGCTCAGCAAGTAGACCACCTGATAGTTCTTTTTCCCTTTGAAGTGGAATTTTACAAGAGGTATTCCAATGGAAGGCTACATATTCACTATGTAGGGCATCCCCTTGTGGATATAGCAAAACCCTCACAGAGTAAGGAAAGCTTTGAAAAGCTTGTGGGTGCACAAAGGGTTGTTGGGCTTTTTCCGGGAAGCAGGTGGAACGAGGTAAAAAGACACACTCAGTATCTTAGGCGCGTGTTTGCGCAGTTAAGCAGGAGAGAACACATTTACGGGGTTATACCTACCTTTGAAACCTTCAAAGACTATATAGAGTTAGCTTTTAAAGACCTTCCCGTTAAGGTTCTTACACATAAAGACACGCCCACCCCTGCTTATGATGTAATGTCTTATTCCGTTATGTCTCTGATAGCCAGTGGTACTGCAGAGCTCGAAGCAAGTCTACTTCTAAATCCCCATGTGGTCTTCTACCAAGTAAATCCGTTAACTTACCTATTGGGAAAGATGCTCGTAAAGGTAAAGTGGATCTCTCTGACCAACCTTATACTCAAAAGACAGGCTGTTCCAGAAATAGTACAAAAGGATTGGGGCACCCTTTACAGGCATGCAGAACACCTTCTTACTTCAGAGCATCTAAAGCAAGAGATGAAAGAAAGCTTTTTAGAACTTCGTAAGCTTTTAGGACAGGAAGGCGTTTTAGAAAAACTACGTGAGCTTTTCTTAAGCATTTTCCAAGAAAGCTAAAACATCCCTAAAAGGTTTTGGATCTTGCACCTGAAAATCCATCCACTCTCCAGTATGAGGATGATAAAAACCCAAGCGATAGCTAACAAGCATGTGGCAATCACCAAGTAGTTTTTTTAAGTTTTCTCCAACAGACGAAGGCTTAAAGCCGTAAGTTATATCACCAAGAATGGGATACCCTAAGGAAGAAAGATGAACTCTTATTTGGTGAGTCCTTCCTGTGTATATGCGCAGCTCTAAAAGGCTAATGTGGTGTTTCTCAAACCTTTTGAGCACTCTGTACTCTGTCTTGGCGGGTTTTCCCTCTTGGCTTACCCAAAACTTTTTCCTATCCTTAGGATGTCTCCAGATGGGTTTTTCTATAACTCCTTCATCTTCTTTGGGAAGACCGCTAATGAGTGCTCTGTATAGCTTAAGAACTCTTCTTTCTTTGAACTCTTCTGCCAAGCGCAGGTGTGCCTTGTCAGTCTTTGCAACCACCATAAGCCCCGCTGTGTTTTTGTCCAATCTGTGGACTATTCCCGGCCTTTCCCACCCCCCAATGCCAGAAAGATGCTTTACCCTAAAAAGAAGGGCATTTACTAAAGTGCCAGAGGAGTATCCGGGAGATGGATGCACCACAAGACCACAAGGTTTTATAAGCACTAGGATGTGCTCGTCTTCGTAAACAACATCAAAAGGTATGTCTTCGGGTAATACTTCTACAGGCTGTGGCTCTGGCACAAAGAAAGTGAGCCTTTGCCCAGGTTTTAGCCTTTTAGATGGTTTTTTGACTTGTAAATTATCAACCAACACAAAGCCGTCTTCTATAAGCTTCTGTATATAACTTCGCGAAAACTCCCCATAAGCTTCTGTTAAGAAAGTATCTAACCTCTTGTTTTCAAAGGGTTCTTCAACGGTAAATTCAAGAACTTCCGCTATCTTCCTTTTCGACTCTAACATGTATAACTATATCTTTTGGCTCCTCTTCAAGATTTAAGCTTTTTATCAAACCAAAAACTAAGTTATAAGCAACCCTTTTTGGAAAATCCTTTAACCTTATGTCCTTTCCATTAACCTTTATAACCACCTGTCTCATAGAAGAATAATTTTAACTCAAGTGGTCTCAATTTTTATAAAGGATTGATCGCCCCTTTTCTCTATAAGTATTTTCTGGTCAAACTTTTCTGCCAAATCCTCAAGATGGCTGATTATACCTACCATTCTTCCCACATTTAGCTTTATAAGTTCAAAAAACTCTCCCAAAGACTCTCTTGTTTCTCTGTCAAGGGAGCCAAAACCTTCATCTATGAACATGCTCTCCAGAGGTGCGTTGTGTGAAACTATATCACTGACTGCAAAGGCAAGGGACAGACTGGCAAGAAAAGTCTCCCCTCCACTTAGCGTTAGTATACTTCTCTCATGACCAGAAGACCTATCGATAATGTAGAGATTGTCTCTCTCAGCGTCAACAAGCTTAAACTCGTATAACCCAGAGCTAAACTTAAGAAGGTAGTAACTGGCTCTGTCAAGTATGTTGTGTAGCATGTACTTGCTTATAAAGTCCGGAAAGTGATCGCTTCTCATGTCTCTCTCTAACACTCTGTACTTTTGAAGTTCCCGTGTTAGCTGGGCAAGTTCCTGCTCTATTTCCTTTTTCCTGTGGAAATTTTCTTTAGCCTGCTGTAAATCCTTAGACAAACTCCCCAACTCTTGATGCATCTGATTTATAGTGTTTTCTATGGATCTTAGCTTTTCCTCTATGCTCTGCCTGTTTATACCTTGTGGGTATTGAGCAAGGGATTTTTCTAAACTTTGTAGTTCTTCCTGTAGGCTTTTAACAGACATGTTATACTGAGAGATCTCTTCCTCAAGCTTTTGTAGCTCTTCCTTTGGCATACACAGAGATTTTAGATTTTCTATGTCTCCAAACTTTCTCCTTGCTGGCTCAAGAGCTTGATATATCTCCCCAAGCTTTTCTCTTGTTTCCTCTCTACTCCTTTCGTTTTGCCTTAATTTTTCATCTATAATTGAAAGATTATTAATTAAAGATTCCCTGTAATTCCTTATTTGTTTGTATTTTTCTTGCACTTGCCTTATGCTTTCTTGTTTTTCTATATGCTCCCGTTCAATGGCTGAAAGCTCTTTATATGGATCCTCTATCTTTCTGCCTAGCCTTTCTAAAATTTCCTCTTTTTCTTTATTTAGCTGAGCTATGTCTTTATTGATATGTTCCAAGCTTGCACGGATGGCGGTTAGCTCTTCTGACTTTTTTAACACTCTGGACATTAAGTCTTCGCGCTGTTTTCTTACTTTTTTCTCCTCTTCTTTTAGTTTTACGAAGGTTTCGTATTCTTCTTTGATCTGTGAGTAGGTTTTATAAAAGTCTTCGCGGTCTGCAAGCTCGCTCTTTTTTTGCTCAAGGTCTTTTTTCCTGCTTTCCATACTTGCTCTATCACTAAGGGTTTTTCGTTCCTGCTGTCTGATCTTTTCAAGCTCTTGCTTTATGTGGGTAAACTCTTCAGTGCCTTTGTCAGATAGTAGGGGCAAAGTTTGGACCTTGTTGCCACAAACGGGACATGGCTGTCCGGGTGAAAGTCTGCGTGCTATTTGGTGAATGCTTACTTCAAAAAGCTTAGACTCTAACTTTTCTTTTTCAGACTGAAGTTTTTTAAGCAGTTCTTCAAGCTTTTTCATCTGTGTTTCTATCTCTTGTATTTCTAAATCTATCCTGGGGAACTCATCGTACCTTGTTTTAAGTTCTTGGGCTTTTGCATACTTAGTTTCTATACCTTCCAGCTTCTTAAGTTGGTTTTCCATCTGAGAGAGCCTATCTTCTTTATTTTTTAGGTCTTCTTGAAGATACTTTAGTTCTCCTTCAAGATTTTCTTTTAACCTTTGTTTTTCTTCTAAATCTGAAGTGGTCTGCTTTATCTTTTGTTCTATCTTTAATAGTTGATTAATAAGGTCTTTTTCTCTTTCTAAATGCGTGATTTCTAATGTGAGTTTTTCAAGATTTTCATACTTTTTTTCTATACTTTTGTACTCTTCTTCCGTATTCTGAAGTTCATGTTTATACTTTATTAGTTCATTTTCCAATTGTTTTTTTTCTTCTATAAGCTTTTGTTTTTGTTTTTCTAACTGCTCATATTCTTTCAAAAGATGCTCGTATTCTGAAACTTCTTTAGCTATTTTCCACTTTTCCTGTTTTTTCTGCATCTGTTCTTGCTCTTTTAGAAGCTCTAAAAGCCTTGACCTTTTATTTGATAATTCTTCTTCTATCCTTTCCTTTTCTATTGCTTTGTTAAGTTGGGGTCTTAAAGCTTCTTTTTCTCTTTCAAGGACCTCTATATGCTTTTTCTTATCTTCCAACTGTTGCTCCATGTTAACTATGGTCTCTTTTGTAATGCTTCCTAAGTTTGCGTATTGTGCCTCAAGGACATTCTTCTTTCCTTCTAAGTCCTCTAAAGTCTTCTTTATGATCTTATTCATTTTTTCAAAGATCTCGTCGTATCCCAAAAGTTTGTTTAGAATTTCTCTGCGCTCCATGGGTTGTTGTGGCTTTAGAAACTTATCAAACTGTCCTTGAGGTAACACTATGACCTTTGTGAAGGTCTCATAATCCATACCCAGTATCTTGGATATGTAGCCTTCTACTTCTTTGACTTTAAGGTTTACTGATCTGGAGCCTTCGTAAAACCTCACCACCTGAGGCTTTGAAATCTCATACAGCCTGTCTATGGCGTATCTTTTGCCTTTTACTGAAAACTCAAAGCGGACCCGCATGCGCCTCTGTCCCTTTGAGAGAAGGTATTCCTGTGGGTTTGCCCCTTTGTATCTGGGTGCTTTTCCGTATAAAGCATAGCATATGGCATCTATAAGGCTTGTTTTGCCTGCACCTGTTCTTCCCTGAATTATAAAGAAGTTAAGGTCCGAAAAATCAATCCTCTGTCTTCTATAAACGGTGAAGTTCTCAAGTTCAAGCAGTATGGGTCTCATATTCAGCCCTTTCAAGCAGTTTAATAAACTCTTTTATCAGCTCTTGGGATGGTTTCTGTTTAAGGAACCTCTCGTAGTAATCTTTGTAAGCGGATACCAGATCTATGCTTTGTGGTTTGTACCATCTCTCACTGTTATCTTGGTCTAATGGCTGTATCTCAAACCTTACGAGACTATTGCCAAGTACTTCCTCTATCTGTTTTTTCTTTACATTTATACTGCTGTCTCTCATGTCTGCGGTTAGAATAACTTTAAAAAGACCTCTCAGGTCTTTGAGCCTTTCAAGCACCTCAAAAAAGTTTTCTCTGTGATCCACTTTTATCTCATGAAGTTCCCTTTTAATATCTAACTTTATAGGTCTTACTTGAAGCTCATCTTCAAGAATTATCAAGTTAGCAAACTTCTCCATGCCTTTTTCAGAAAAGTCTATCTGATAAAGACTCCCCGAGTAGTAAACTCTGTTTATTCTTTGATATCTGTGTACATGTCCAAGAGCTATATAATCAAAACATTCTGGTATATGCTCTAATTTTACTGCATAAAACTCTCCTACTGTAGACTGCCTTTCTGTTCCTGAGATCTTGGCGCTCTCTACCATTAGATGTGCCAAAAGCACCTTATAGCGTGCAGGCTCAACATGTTTGGCTACTGCTTGCAGGTAGTTAGCTACTTTTTCCGTGTAGCTTCTGTGTGGGTTTTCGTGCAGGTGGGTTAAGAGCCTTTCGTTGGGGTAAGGGACGCATGCCACACTTAGGTCTCCAAATCCCAATATGCAATCCTTTGGGTCCTTACATGGTCTGTCCACTACATGCAAACGAGCTATCCTTCTAAGGTGCTTGTAGGACCTTATAAGGTCGTAGCTGTCATGGTTGCCTGCTATGAGTACTGTGTGAATGCCTTCCGTGTGTATTTTGGTTAAGAAGTCAAGTATCATGTCCTGTGATTCGTGGTCTGGGTTTGCTTTGTCATAAATGTCTCCTGCTATAAGAAGCACATCTACCTTTTCCTCTTTACATATATTTATCACCTGGTTAAGGGCGTACTCAAGGTCCTCATTTCTGTTTATCCTTCCTAAGGATTTCCCTGCATGAAGGTCTGATATGTGCAATAGCCTCATCTTTCCCTCCACTTACAGAGCATTATACTACTCTTGCCTCCTTGAAAGGGACATCCTACGGCGTATATTTTAAAGAATGAATACATATTCGGAGGAATGTCATGTGTAGAGAGTGTGGTTGTTCAGTTAATCATCAGCACGAGCATAAACACGAAGATACAAAGACTTTAGAGGTATTTACTAAGATACTTGAAGCTAACGACAGACAAGCACAGGAAAACAGGGAGCATTTTGAAGAACACGGCGTTTATTGCATAAATCTCATGAGCTCTCCCTCCTACTACCCAGTACATCCCATCCTCACCTAATGGAGGGTTTCCTTCAACGGCAAGTATATAATTCCCCCAGTACCTTTTTATGATCTCTTCCCTGTGTTTTTCAAGGGCTTCTCCTGCAGCGGCAGAAAGTGTATCATGGTACTCAAGGGATATCATAGAAAGTACTACATCTGTTCACACAGTGTCTCTTAAAAGTCTCCCAAAATGTTTCCATGCTTAACCTCCTTAGTGAATATTCGTTCAATAATATGATGAAACATACATTGATTTTTGTCAATAAAGAAGTTTTTATAGTTTTAATAAGAAACGCTTATACAGACTTTTCATCGGGAATTATAATATAGTTATATTGAAATGGGTAAAAGCATAAGGTATTTGGACAGAAACGCTGAACCTATGTTACCTCCCCAGGAGAGGAACAAGACTTTTAGGGAGTATGCACTGGGATTTTCTGTAAGTATGGCTATTGACGAAGCCAGAAGATGTCTTTTTTGCAGAGATGCAGAAAAAAGGTGTATAAAAGGTTGTCCTGTTAATGTGGATATTCCAGGTTTTATCAAGAAAATAACCGAAGGTGACCTTGTGGGTGCGTACAAAAAGATCATAGAAACAGACCTATTTCCCTCCATATGCGGGAGGGTATGCCCCCAAGAAAGACAGTGCGAAGGTTCTTGCATACTCTACTATGATACTGTAAAAGGCAGGAAGAATAAAGGACTACCCGTCAGTATAGGTGCTCTTGAAAAGTTCGTAGGAGACTTCATCCGCATATCTGGTATTCAGATAGAAGAAGAAAAGAGAGCACCTACAGGAAAAAAGGTAGCTATAGTAGGAGCGGGTCCTGCGGGTCTTTCTTGTGCTTACGACCTTTTAAGGTGGGGACACGAGGTACACATATACGAAGCTTTGCACAAGGCAGGAGGAGTTATGGCTTATGGTATTCCACCTGCAAGGTTGGACAGAGACTTGCTTGATTGGGAGATAGGTAGGCTTAAAAAGCTCGGTGCCAAGTTCTTCTTCGGTTATGTAGTTGGGAGAACAGTTAGTCTGAGAGAGCTGTTAGACAGATACGATGCTGTCTTTTTAAGCGTGGGTGCAGGCAGAGGATCGTTGGGAATAAAGGGGGATCACCTGATGGGTGTCTATTCTGCCATAGAAGTGTTAATGCGCATAAATCTGATGCATGCCAAAGACTTTCCTCAGACTTCAACGCCTTTAAACTTAGGAAAAAGGACAGTCATAATAGGCGGAGGATTTACCGCTGTTGACTGTGCTATCAGTGCTTTAAGGTTAGGCGTAGAGACCCATGTGGTCTATAGAAGGACAAGAGAGACATCCTCAGCAAGAGACGAAGAGTGGGATCACATAAAAGAAGAGGGTGCTGTGATCCACTGGCTTACACAACCTATAGAGATACTGGGAGATGAGAAGAACAGAGTTATAGGTGTCAAGTGTATAAAGATGCAGTTAGGAGAACCTGACGAAAGCGGAAGACCCAGACCAGTAGCTATACCTAACTCTGAACACATTATAGAGTGCGATTCTGTTATATTCGCTATAGGACAAAAACCTAATCCTATAGCTTACGAAGACCTTCAGGATATTGAGCTTACAAAGTGGGGTACCATAAAGGTGGATGAACACTTTAGGACAAACATTGCAGGGCTCTTCGCGGGAGGTGATGTAATAAACGGTGGGGATACGGTAGTAAGAGCCATATCTCACGGTAGAAAAGCAGCAAAAGCTATAGATGAATACCTTATAAAGGAGGTAAGAAGATGAAAAAGGTAGCTGTAGGCATAGGCTTAGTCTTACTTGCCTTTTTTGTAATCAAGTCCTGCGGCAAATCACCGGAAAGGCAGGCAGAGGATACGGTCAGAGACTTTATTTCTGCCATAAAAGATAGGGAAGGTGAGGACGCAGTAAAGCTCCTTTACCCACCTTTTAGAGATGCTCTTGCGCAGAATGTAAAACTGCCAGTAGAAATTACAGAACTTAAACCTTCCGAACTTTTAGCTTGCGTGCTTTCAAGTATGGGGAATAACATTAAAAAGGTAAGGTATCTTGATGCTAAAAATATAGATGACAAACACGTGGAGGTACTCGTCAAGGTAATAGACAAAAACGGTATAGAAAAGCTCTTTAGCTTCATACTTATAAAAGACGAGAAAAAGTGGAAGATAGCCAGCATATCCCCCATCAGATGAGGATACTCATATGGCAGACAGCTTACCTAGGCGATGTTATATTAACCACACCCCTTATAAGGACCTTGGAGAGAAATTTTCCAGATGCTAAATTGAGCTTTGTAGGAAGACCCTTTATAACAGAGGTTTTCAGAGGGTATAACTTACAAGTGATCCCATTTAACAAAGGTTTTTTTGAATCTTTCTCAATAGTAGACAAGATAAGAGATCACCATATAGTTTTATCTCCTCACAGATCTGCCAGATCTTCAGTCCTTTTATTTTTATCAGGCATACCTGTGCGTATAGGTTTTGATAGATCCGAACTTTCTTGGCTTTATACCCACACTGTAGCCCACTCTTGGAAAAAACACGAAGTGGAGAGAAATTTAGACCTCCTGATACCATTAGGCATTAGACAGAACATCATGGTAAAAGATACAAAACTTTTTGTTGGTGATGAGGAGATAAAGGCAGTGCGAGAAAAGTTCCACTTACCAAAAGAGTATATTGTGTTTGCCCCCTTTTCTAATTTCCCTCTGAAAGAGTGGTACACAGAAGGTTGGATAGAGCTTGCCAGCGCTCTTTCGCTACCAAAAGTACTTGTAGGAACAGAGAGAGATTTACAAAAGGCACTACACATGAAGAAAAGGACGAATTTAATAAACCTTGTAGGCAGAACATCTCTCAGGGAGTTATTTGCAGTAATCTCAGGAGCAAAACTCGTGATCTCATCAGACTCTTCACCCGTACACATAGCTAACGCTCTTGGCATTCCCGCTATTTGTATATACACATCTACCTCACCCTCTTACGGCTTTTATCCGAGAATAGGCTCTTATCTTACCCCGCAAATTCCTTGCTCTCCGTGTTCTCCAAATCCTAAAAAATGTAAAACGGGAAGTTATGAGTGTCTCAAAGGAGTAAAGCCAGAAGATGTAATAAGGAAAGCTAACCTTTTCCTGTAATGCATCTGCCCGTGCTTTTAAAGGAAACCTTAGGTATACTCTTGAAAACTCAAGGAGGAATTTATGTGGATTGCACCGTAGGAATAGGAGGACACACAAAAGCCATTCTTCAAAAAGACCCCACTGCGTATGTAATAGGCATAGACAGAGATCCTTATGCATTAAAGTTAGCCCAAGAGAACCTCAAAGTTTTTGATGGAAAGTATTCCTTATATCAGGCCAACTTTAAGGATTTGGACCAGGTTTTGAAAGAGGAAGGTATAAAAGAGGTAGATGGTTTTTTATTTGATCTTGGTGTATCCATGTTACAGCTTAAAAGCGATAGAGGTTTTTCTTTTCAGAGAGATGAACCTTTGGACATGAGGATGAACCCAGAAGACAAGAAAACCGCCTATCATGTGGTGAATACCTACAGTGAGAGAGAACTTGCAAGGATATTCAGGGAATACGGGGAAGAGCGTTATGCAGAAAAGATAGCCAAAGCCATAGTTATGCAAAGAGTAAAAAAACCTATAGAAACCACTGCTCAACTTGTGCAGGTCATACTATCTGTAATACCCTACAAACACGGCAGGATACACCCTGCAACTAAGGTCTTTCAAGCCTTGAGAATAGAAGTAAACCAAGAGCTTACCTCTCTTGAGGTTGCCCTTGAGAAAACCGTTCCTTTTTTAAAAAAAGGAGGAAGATTAGTGGTGATCTCTTTCCATTCACTTGAAGATAGGATAGTAAAGAACTTTTTAAAAAAACACGCAGATATATTCAAAGTGTTGACAAAAAAGCCCATAAGACCTACTATAGATGAGGTAAGACAAAACCCAGCAAGCAGAAGTGCTAAGCTTAGAGCAGGTGAAAAGATATGAAATACCTGATAGTGAGTTTGATGCTTTTATTCCTTAATTTGCTTTACTCAGCTTATGCGCTAAAAACATCTAAAGAGTATGCCCAAAAACTCTCCGAACTCAGATCCCAGTCGGAAAGGTACCTCAAGCTCAAAGCAGAGATAGAGGGTAAGGTTAATTATTCAACAGCAAAAGACTATGCCAAAGATGACGCCTTTGTACCTGTAGACTGGAGCAGGATAAGTATCTTGAAGGAAACCAAGTGACCTCCTCCCTCTCAAAATACTCCTTTAAAATCCACTTGTTTTTTTAATAACTTGATCCTAACATGTCCAGAAATATGTTAACATAATGACAATTATATTAACACATCAAACCAAGCATTGAAGGACAAGGCTAAGCGGTAAGATAAAGCTTAAAGCTTGGTTATGCTTATATCTTACATCCAGCTAAACGGAGCTTATTCCAAAGCTTAAAACTTTGCTAAACCAAAAGGCTTTAACCTTGCTATCTTACATCACACTTAAAAAAAGCAAGATCTAAAACTGCTTGTTAGGTATAAGGATAAACACACAAAAGAGAAAAAATAAAATTAGATAGTTGGATATACCTTATATATCAACCGCCACCGTACTCGGATTGCTCTATCTCCGTAGCGAACTCTTCTATAATAGCGGTTATCATGCTTGCAACCTCTCTTATGTCTTTCTCTAAGTAATACTCAAAAAGTTCTATCTTTCTTTCGTGAAAGCGCTCATCATCTATGTAGTATCTTACAAGCACATAGGGTATCTCTTTTTCGTTTGGCAGTATTAAGCTTACCTCAATGTCGGGACTAGCGTTGTAGCTGTTCTCAAGATAGTCTTTGAGTTCTTTAAGTTTTTGCTCATATTTTTGCCAACTTTTCATAGATCTTATTTTACACTTTTTTCACGGTGTGTAGACTGCCTCTATGCGCGCATTGTGTAAGCCTTGTGGATCATTTACCTCCGATATTATGGAAAATATGAAACCTTTGTTACCGGGTGGCAGTTTGCTGTAAGCTACCCCGGTGATGGGATAACCAGGGGGTGGTCTATAGCCAGCAAAACATACTCTTACATTGTTGTTAAACACACCCGAAGAGCCTTTTAGTCTAAACTGAAGGCGTATATTACAACAGCAGTTGTAGGTTAAAGACCCGGTAGTAGGACAGGGTGGAGTGCCATCGGGACAGGACTGGTTATAAACTATCCTGTCAAAAACATCGCTGGTTATGGCGTAATTTACTCCCGATACAGCAGCCTCCCTTGCAGAAGAGTAAGTTCTTACCGCTTGGGCGCTTTCAAAGAGTCTTGTGAGCATAAAGTACAAACCACCCAAAACAATAAGCACTATAACCGCAGTTATCAAAGCGGATATAAGGGCTACACCCCTTACCTTATGTTTTTGAGGGGAATGTCTACTTCTACCGTTGACCATCTGTAATACCTCCAGTCTGATGGCATAAGCATAGAACCACCACAGCTATCACTAAAGTTTTTTATATATGCCTGCGTGCTTTGTCTTCCACCCACCTGCAGTATCATGCAAAGCCTTATCCCTAATAGGTTGTTTATATCAGAATTAGGAACATAGTCTGAGTAACCTGTGCTTGTTATGTACCTGACTCTAAAAGCTGCAACGCAGTCCAAGAGAGGTTGTGGTGTGTCTGAACCAAGTCTTTTGAAGAGCGTCTGGGTACCAGTAGCACAAAGCCTAGATGCGTTAGAGCTTGTAGCAAGATAATACTGGGTGACAAAGTCTGCTGGGTAGTTCTTATCTCCTACATAGAATACAAGAGCATTGGCACAACTTGAAGTTATGTCTCTTTTTGATATGGGGTCAAGGCAGAGTACTTTTGAGGTGTCCGTAGGAAGTCCCCAACCTGCGCTTGAACAAGGTCTAAAAAGGTAATCTCTTGCGTTTGTGGTTATGTTTTTGTTCTGGTCTGTTATTCCCCAACATCCTATGGAAGTATCTTGTCTTGTAGCAAGGCTAAGGAAGGCTATTCGGCTACCGCTTATGGCTATGACCGCATTAGAACTTGTCACATCAGAAAGGTTTGTGCCGTTGTTTAAAACTACAAGCCTGCTTCTGTCCACCCCAAAACCTACAGAGGAAAACTCAGATACCAAAGTGGACACCACAAACTGTACATCTTGTTCCTGTTTTGCCACCAGCGCCTGAGATGTACCCTTTTGGAATATGTCCCTGAAAGCATAAAAAACTCCACCTGATATAATAAGGAGTATAGCCATACCTATGAGAAGCTCCACAAGGGTAAATCCTTTTTTCATGGCTTCCTCTTTATAAGAAGACTACTTTCGTACTTGTAGCGCCTATCAATGGGACTAAAATACCATGCGGTTATACCGTAAGCCCTACCCATCTCTGCACCACCTGCTGCGGTGATGGTAGCAACAGTTATAGCTGTGTAAACGCTCCTGTTTCCTACAAGGGTGTAGGTAGAATAATGTACAAGGGTATAAGTGTTAACATAGCATGTTAAATTAGCTGGTCCTACCCAAAGCCAACTTGCTGTGCTGAGGGGATTACTATAGTAGCTGTTGTTGTTTCCGCTGTAAGGGTCGTAAAAGTCGGGTATGCCATCTCCATCGCTGTCTATACTTTCAAAACTACACTGATTTGTAGTAAGATCACATACAGCATTTCCAAAGGAGTATGGTACTACTGGCGAGCACGATGCGTTATAGGGCAAGCTTTCCAAGTATCCACTCCAGTCTTTTACCGCTTTGTCCATAAGGTCTTTCATCCTTGCATCCATAGAGAACTGTATGTACTTGATGAGACCTGCCAGAAAACCCATCATCACAAACATCAGGATCAGCATAGCTATAAGAAGCTCTATAAGGCTAAAACCCTTATTGAGTTTCATACCTTATCCTCCCAAATCTGTCAATGTAGATGGTCCTTTTGCTACCTGCACTGTTTTGCAAAACCACCGAGCACATACCAAGCCCGCATTGAGCGTTTCTTGGGTATCCCTTCTTGTCAAAGATTATAGTGTCACATCCGCTCGCTGGCTGTATGGTTACTCCTGGATTTACTGTAAAGTTTTTTATTCCTTCACCTGCATCAAACTGGCAGTTGTAATTGGTGTCTTCAAAAAGGGTATAGGCTGTATTTGATGTAATGATAACACCCCATGGTCTGCTCTGCCAGTCTCCACCTACCCCTATCTGTCCCCTTCCCGTCATAGCATACAGGCGTGCGGTTTCGTAGGCGCTTATAAGACTGTCCGTAGAAGCTTTGAGCCTTTGGTTGAGGACCAAGTTTCTTAACCACAGAAAGGCAAAGCTAGAAAGGATCAGGAGGATTACTATGGTTATAAGAAGTTCCGTAAGGTTAAAACCTCTCACTTTTCTATCCATAGCAAGAACCTACCTTCGTAATTGGAAGTTGTCTGCTGAGGCACTTTAACTATCACACCTGTAGATACTTGCAAGAAGGCTTGGAACTCTTTGCCAGAACCTGCAGTGATCTGGAAGGGCTGTCCAAAGGGAGGCACACCCCTGCCTATGTCAACAGATTGCTGTATTTGATTGCCTACAATCGCGTAGGGAGACAGGACTGTAGGTCTTGGGAAGGGAGTGCCACTCTTATAATAGAGAGAGTACAGCTTGGAGCTTCCCTCCATAGCGCACATGTCCTGAGGTAGCACCGCAGAAAGCACATCTACCACACCGCCAAACACCATGGGTTGGGAGTATATGGCTTCGTTGTTTAGCCTAATGTACCATCCTACGGGAACCTCGGGAGGGATGGAACCCTGGGCATCAGTAACTACCGTTTTGAGCCCGCATCCACTTGAGTCGCATATACACATCTGTGTAGTTTGAGAGCTTGTAATAGTAGTAGTTTGTCCTGTAACATCGGTAAGAGCACCTAGGCTTGTTGATCCACCGCCGTTCCAATTTATGTCTTTAAATCCTACAAGATAATTGGTGTAGCTTAGGTTTTTGTCTGCGTTGCTCAGGTATTTGCCAGTGCCAAAAAACACCCACAGATTGCCATTCTCGTCAAGAGTGTAGTTGGGTGCGCCAAAAACGGGTGCAGGAGAAGAGCCAAAGCTAAAAGCTTGGCTTACTGTCCAAGTGCTAAGGTTTAGCCTGTAGAGAGCTCCAAACACACCACCAGAAGACCTAGCGCCATAAACCCCAAAGTAAGCAACATCATCAGTATAGTCATTATTTACATCCACGGGCATGATATCTCCTATAGCTACCGTTGCAGAGGGTACATTGACATTTATAGTCCTTACTGGGCTTCCATCATTCAGGTTAAAGACGAATATCTTTGCACTGCTGATATAAGTTTCCCCTGTGTTGCTGTCTATGTTTGTAGGACCACTACCCACAAGCACATACCAATTTTCTCCTACCTTTGCTACCGCAGGGAAAGAAAGTGTAAGGGTTTTGTCAGGAAGTTGCCTTTCCCAGAGGAGGGCAGGCTGTCCGCTAAGGTTGTTGTTTAGCCAATCGGTAAGGTCAAGTACAAAAACAGAGGAGCTAAAAGTTCCTGCAGAAGTACTTATAGCCTCACCACCAAAGCCCATGGCACCCACAAGAACGGTGCGCCACTGATTGTTTATCTTTGCGTCAAGGATCATCATCCTGTAGTCCACAGTAGGCACATGGCAGTAGTTGGGATTTCCGTACCACAGAAGGTAAGGAAGTGCGTTCTTGGGAACAAAAGCAAACTCCTCTTTTCCCACTAAATCCGTATTCTGGTTGGAACTGGAGTTTACGAGCTTTATAGGATTGTTTGGGTCTCCCGTCTGGTTTATGTACCCTATTCTGAAGATGTGTAGCATACCGTCGTTGGCAGATATGGCAGCAATGACAGGTCTGCTTTTGTATTGAGGTGAGTTTATATATTGATAGTAGCTAAGGTCGTTGTACTTGAAGTGATAGTTCATAAGAGGGTCTGGTCCTGCAATGGCTGGGCTGGAGCTTATAATATCTCCCAGCTTCCAAACCTTATTACCAGACATGCCCAAAGCGGAGCAAAAATCCGAAGCGTTGACAGTTCTCGTCCTTTGCACATAAGGATAACTGCAAGGAGCGTCTTCTCCCCGCAGATACCTTATGATACAGCTTGCATCCGCAGATACACAGCTTCCTCCACCACTACAATCACCGTTATTCTGGCATAGCACCGAAGGGTCGTTGCTACAGACCTTCCATATGTTTGCAAAGTAGCTTGCTTCTCCTGTGGTTAAAGAGGTTAGAACTCCATCTTTGTTGTAGTAGATCTTTCTGTCTGATGGGTTTGTGTTGGCAAGATAACATCCACCATCAAAGACGGGGGCAAGCGTATTTATACTCTTTGTCTGGCTTACTGTGCAGGTGGATATGTTGGTTATCATGGCAGCCTTGGTTTGGTTTTCTGTGGTGTCAAAGAAGAGTTGGAATATGGTATCTATCGCAAGGTTCAAAACCTTATTTAAGTTGGTATCCTCTCGGAGGTTTTGCATAGTATCTACCCAAAAGGCTTTTAAAAAGCCAAGCCAAGAGACCTGAGTGCCGTCAGACCTCACATAACTGGGTAAAAAGTAAGGCTGAACAACCACCTGAGATACGCTTGACCTTCCTGCCAGAGTGGCAACGGTGGCACCAGAGGACGCACGGCGGAGGATGTCAAGTATGGCACTAAGTATGGCATTCTTTATCTGGTTTGCGTCAGATGCTGAGTAGAAAGTGTCTGGGATTCCGTCGGAGTTTTTGTCCCAATCTGGAGAAGAAGGCGGAAGGGGAGTACATCCGCTACCTTTGCCGTTAGACCCTGTATAATTGCTACAGTCATCCATCCAACAAGTACCCTGTGGGTATCCCGACAAACTGTCTGGCCAATTGCGTCCAGTTGTGTCAAAAGATCCGTACATGGAAACATTCTTTAAAGACTGCTCGCCAGTCCCACCTAAGAAGAGCCCTATGCCGTATATAGCCTCCACCTTTGAGTTTATACCCGTTGGTGCGTTGGTAAAACCTTTTTTGTGAAGCCAGTAAGCAGGAACTACTGGGTCTGCAGAATACTGTTCAAAACCGTAATCTATAGTGCACGCAACACGGACGTTGTTAGGTGGACCTCCTATGTTCCACTGGCCATCGGTCAGGAGGATCACGAAGTTTTTAGCACAGGGAACGAGTTTAAATTCGCTCCCTTCACATTGCCCATTTCCGTTTGAATCAAAGCATTGATACATGGGATTTCTCCATTGATCTCCTCCACCCTGTTGAGGTTTGAGGCCCCCATACCGTGGATTTTGCTGTGCAAAATAGTTGTAAGTATCCCACAAAGCTGGAGCGGTAGGTGTACCGCCAGAGGGGTCTTCTTCATTTACCGCAGTTATTGTGTTTTTGTATGGGTTTAGTGCATCGTAGTTGTTACTTCCAGTAAAGTCTCCTATGTACACACTGGCATTACTCCTTATACCATAATCGCTGAAGAACATAACCCCCATGCGGGGCTTGAAGGAAAAGTTTTTCAGCTGGAACAAAAGCGCAGAATTTATCCTGCTCCAAGGAACCCTTACCCTCACACCAGTGTTTGATCTAAGTATGCATCCATAACTATCGCAACTTACCTGACTTCCAGGTTGTCCGTAAGTTTCTGGGTCGCATCTCCTTATATTGTTCTGCGGTTGTTGGTTTACACCTGTGTTGCAACTATCAGGAGTTCCACCAGTGAGTGCCCACCTTACAAGGTCTATGCGGGTCATGTAGAGAAAGTTAAGACAGCTACCCGAATAGAGCTTGGTTTTGTCAAGAATATCATAACATCCCCACCAATAGCATGCGTATGCTCTCTTTGGACAGGTCGCTGGTGTCCCTGTAGTTTCTTCCCAGTAGCCTTGTGATGAGTTGTATTTGTAGACTTTACTGGGGTCAAAGTAGCCTTCCTCTGTGCCTGTATAAGTCCAGCCACAGCCAGAAGAAGAGGAACAACAGCCACTTTTATCACTGTTTGGATTGTATGCACACCAAGACATGGAACCGCTTACATCTATAAGAAGCATTACATTGGGTGAAACTGCTTGTCCCACATAAGGTGGCACATAACAGTAGCTTGTCATGTTTGCTGCATTAGGACTTCTAATGAAGATTAGAGATAACACTAAGAAAAGCAATAGAAACCTTCTCATGGCTACCTCCCCAGTATTTTGTAAGTAGCTTTGTCTTCACAGTGATCGCTGTCTATAAGGACATGCAGTTCTCTTTTTTCTATCTGTTTGGGGTCCATGCCGGGTTTTGCTACAAGGTTGAAGGTCCTTCCGTTGCAAGAGCCTGCAGTTCCTATCACTTTCATCAAGCCGGTTTTTGGGTCATAGCTTTCTACCCTTACCGCTATGTAAAGGTTATCTACCGCAAAAGCAAAACTCACCATAAGTAAAGCGGCAAGGCTCTTCATCTTCTCCTCCTTAAGTTTTTAGATTATCTTTACCTTTCCTTCAATGCGTGAAACCTTCGTGAAGAAATATGGTCTGCACAAGTTCCTTCTTTTTGAGTCTGTAGGCTTTCTCTCCAAGTTTGAAAAGTCCAAAGGCAAGAAGAATTCTGTCATCCACAAGCAAGCCTTTTGCGTTATTTTCCAAAAGCTTGAAAACCTTTTGGGACTCTTCCTTTGCCCTCTTTTTATCAAGCTTTCTAATGTGGTAAAGGGTTTCTTTCATCCTTTCTTTTAGGTTTATCTGACCAAGCATCTCCAAAAGGTGAGATGTCTCTGAACCTATAGGTGGTGGCAAAAGCCCTTCCTCTTGCATGATCCTTTTGAGAAGGTTTGCTCTTATGTGTCCTATACCCTTTATACCGCTCAGGGATGCATACTCCATGGTAAGTCCGTACTTTACCGAATGAGCTACCGATATCATCTCTTGGTTGCTCAGTTTCCAAGTGCCCAGTTTGTTAAGTTCCATGAGCATCCTAAGGAGGTGTAAGGCATCGGTGCCAAGATAAGAAAACTCTCCCGGCGGACTTGAGATGTTGGGATACTTAAAGGTCAATCCTTCTGTGTAGAAAAGGAGTTGATGTGTGTTGTCTTGAAAACATTTAACTCCGCAAAGTGTTAGCTTGCTGTTAATGTAATGCACATCCTCGGGAAAGCTCTCACCCTTCTCTACAAAGTCATAAAGGGTATCAAACTTCTTCATATGTAGCAGAGGCCTTATGACCGCTATGGGTTCCATCTTGAGGGAAAGCCTTCTTAGGAATTCTTCAAACTTTGTGGGAGGAACACCGCTCTTTACACAGTAGAGGGCTTTTTCTGTAAGCCCGTCTTCTTTTATGTAGCCTTTTTCAGTAAGAAAATCTACCACCGCTTGAATTTGACTCCTCTTTATGTTTCTGTACGAGTAGGTTTTTTCTAAGAATCTTTGGTAATGCTCGCCTTCGTAAAGAAATCCAAGAAGTATAAAGAGGCTAAGGACATCTTGGTTTATCCTCTCTGGCATGTGTATGGGGTCTTTTAAAGCTTTAAATAACTCTTTCTGGAGGTTTTGAGCACTTCCTCCGTAAGTCAAAAGGTGTGAGTATCCCACCTGTTTTATGCCTAACCTTCCTGCTCTTCCTTCCATCTGAAGTATGTCCAAAGTATCCGGAATGCACTTTAAATTTCTCCTCTCATAAAACATACGCACCAAGATGATAACTCTATCGGCGGGAAGGTTCACACCGTAAGCAAGGGTCTGCGTTGCTATTAGTCTTTTGAGCTTTCCATCTCTGAAGGCTTTTTCTATCTGCTCTCTTTCTTCCTTGGGTACATCGGCGTTATGGAAGGCTATTTCTGGCTCTTGTTCTTGACTGTGTTCAAAGGGTGTGGTTTTGTTCATTATGCCTATCTTTTCTTCTTTTGCAAGCTCAAGCAATTTCCAGCCTAACTTTTTCTGAGGCACAAAGAGGAGCACCTGCTCGTCCTTTTGGGGTATGTCAAACAAGGCTGTTAGAAGCTTTTCCGCTATCTTTTCATCTCTCTGCGTGTGTTTCTTTGTATCGGAAAAGTCCTTAAGTTGTTTTATCTCTCTTATGAGGGGGACTGGTCTCCATTCGCTTTGTAAAACAAGATGCGCTTTTATCCACTTGGCTATGTCTTGGTAAGAGGGTAAAGTTGCAGAAAGCCCAAGCATCTCTATGTTTCTTTCTTGTGCGTAAGCTATGGCTTCCTCAAGTATCCATCTTTTGGTGATCTGATGTATTTCGTCAAACACTATGCAGGATATGTCCTTTATCCATTCAGAATGATTCCTGAAGGCGTAAACGAGGTTTTCGTAAGTGCTTACAATGACCTCTCCTCTCACTTTTTTGTAGCTTTCTAAGATGCTCTCACCGGTTCTGACTTCCACAGAGTTGGGATAGTATCTTCTTAGCTCTACCGCTTTTTCATAAACGAGGGACCTGGTGGGTGCTGTGTAAACCTTCCTGCCTTGTTTGTTTCTTATAAAGATGTAAGCTATTAAACTTTTGCCTGCAGATGTAGGTGCACACACAAGGGCATTACCTTCTTGGTATTTATAAAAGAACAGACTCTGAAGGGGGTTGAGTAGAGGATAAGGTATGCGCTCATCCACTTGGGTTGAGGAGACAAGAGGCATCTCTTTTATCTTTACATCTTCTGCGTGCCTGTAAAGGAGCTTACCGTCCGGGGGATCAAGCTGGAATTGGCTTTGTTCAAGAAGTATTAGAGTTTCTCCCATAACTTTTCAAACTCTTTTAGCTCTCTATCAAACTTGAAAGTAAGTTCTGGCACAAAGCGTATGTCAAGGTTTTTAATAAGTTGGGTTTTTATATAACCTTTTGCAGACTCTAAAGCTTTTTCTACCTCTTTTTCTGCACCTTCGGGTATGGTAGTAAAGTAAACTTTTGCATACCGAAGGTCCTGAGAGAGCTCAAGCCTTGTGATAACTGCCATGGTAAGTCTTTGATCCTGTGCTTGCTTGAGGATCTGAGCTATCTCTTCCTTTAAAAGATTAGAAAGTCTTTCCCTTTTTCTGCTCATCTTATACCTCTGCAGATTCTAAAACCTTTTTACAATCACAGTGTCTCTCATGGGGTAATCTTGACACAAAACGCTTTATGATGGTTTTGAGTTCTTCTTCTTTTCTCCTCATTTCTCTTATTACCTCTTCGCTGGTGAGTCTGTAATCTGCTATACCTGCTGCAGGATTGGCAACTACGCATAAGGATGCATAGCACATGGCCAGTTCTCTTGCAAGAACTACTTCTGGGTATCCTGTCATGCCTACTACATCACCTCCGAGTTTTTCTATGGCTCTTATCTCTGCAGGTGTTTCAAACCTGGGTCCTTCTGTGCACGCATAAACTCCGTACGAATGAAAAGGGAGGTTTAGACTTTCAAGAACGGAGCATAGAGCTTGCCTCATTTCTGGACAGTATGCCAAAGATACATCTATATGTACCACTTTGCCTGCTCTTAGGAGTTGTGCAGGTTTGTCTTCCCCTTGAACCTTTACTGACCTTACACCTTCGTAAAAAGTCCTCTCTCTGTTTTTTGTTAGGTCTATAAAATCGCTGACTACCACATAATCACCGGGTTTTAACTTTCTGTTTATACCTCCTACTGCGAACAAAGAAAGCACCCTGCTCACTCCTATCTCTCTAAAAGCCCACAGGTTTGCTCTGTAGGGTACAAGATGAGGGGGGTAGATGTGTTCCTTGCCATGTCTTGATAAAAAGGCTACCTCTTTTCCCTCTATGTTCATTATGACCACAGGAGAGGAGGGCTCCCCAAAGGGTGTTGAGATGTTTATTTCTTTAATTACTTGAGCGCCTTCTATGTTATAGATACCGCTTCCTCCTATGATGCCTATCATGTTAACTTCTCCTTGCCTTTTCCCTTTAATAGTTTTAAGCTTGGTCTTGATATGGCAAGGTCTCCATCGGGCACATCCTTATTCACTACAGACCCACCAGCTATGTAAGCGAAATCCCCAACTTTAAGAGGGGCTATCAGGAGAGAGTTACTGCCCACAAAGGCATTACTACCCACATGGGTTTGATGTTTTTTCTTTCCGTCAAAGTTGGCAAACACCACACCGGCTCCTATGTTGGTATTGTTTCCTATATGAGCATCTCCTATGTACGCAAGATGTTTAGCTTTTACATCCCTTTCTATTACAGACTTCTTTACTTCCACAAAGTTGCCTATGTGACTTTCTTCACCCACTGCGCTTTCGTCTCTTATGTGTGCAAAGGGTCCTATGTGTGCCTTGCTCATCACCTTTGACTTTCTTATCACAGAGTAAGGCTCTATTAGGACATCATCCTCTATAACAGAATTTTCTATGATGCTTCCCTTTCCTATGACGCAGTTTTTACCTATCTTTGTTTTACCTGTAAGCATCACATTGGGGTATATCTCCACATTTCCATCTAAGCTCACATGGGGTTCTATCCATACGCTTTCTGGCTGATGTATGGTGTTGCCCTTTTCTGCCCAGTGCTGGAGTATTCTAAGTCTTATTACATTCTCCGCAACAGCGAGGTCCCACCTTGTGTTTACTCCCAAGATTTCTGTGGGATCCTCTGCCATAAAGGTTCTCGTTTTGTATCCTTTCTGATACATAAGGTTAAAGATGTCAGTAAGGTAAAGCTCTCCGCTGTTGCTAGGTTTTACACAAAACACATACTCAAGAAGGTGAGGTGCATAAAAGATGTAAACTCCTCCGTTCACTTCGTTTATCTTTTTCTCCTCAAAACTTGCCTCTTTTTCTTCTACTATCTTTATCACACTCCCTTCGCCATCTTTTACCACCCTTCCATAACCCGTAGGATCTGGAAGAAAGCTCGTTAAGACAAGAGCACTGAGTTTTACCTTTTCGTATTCTTCCACCATACTTATGTACCTTTGCATGTTTTTTAGAGTTGAAGACCTTACCAAAGGCGTATCCCCGTTAATGACCAAAACATAGCCCTCGTAAGACCTCCACATGTCTGCAGAAGATATAAGCGCGTCGGCGGTGCCTCCTTTTGGGTTCTTCTGGTAATAAAAAGAGACCATCTCATCTTCTACGGCTTTTTTTACTTCCTCAGCCCTATGACCTATAACTACACCTATGTCCTCTACACCGCTGTTTTTAACTGTTTGCAAAACATACCAAAGCATGGGTTTTCCCAGTATGGTGTGTAGCACCTTGGGTTTTTCACTTTTGAACCTGGTTCCCATTCCCGCAGAAAGTATGACTGCTTTCATGTTTTTCCTCCTGCATCCCTTGCAACTCCTCTTTTGCTAGTTTTTATAAATTCTACAAGATGTCTTATTTCTTCGTGCTGTCCCAGTTCTTTCAGGATAACTTCTGTTGCTTCTCTCTTTAACATGCCACTCCTGAAAATTATTCTATAGGCTCTCTTTATAGCTCTTATGACTTCCTTTTTAAAGCCCCTTCTTTCTAAGCCTACCGTATTCACGCCGTATAAAAGGGCGTGCTGTCCTGACGCTTTTGTGTAGGGAGGAATGTCTAAAGAAACTCCAGATAGCCCACCCACCATGGCGTAAGCCCCTATCCTAGCCCATTGGTGCACCGCGGAAAGGCCTCCTATGAAAGCGTACTCACCTACTTCTACATGACCTCCTAAGGTGGCACAGTTTGCCATGATAACACCTTTTTTGACTATGCAGTCATGAGCTACATGGGAGTATGCCATGAGCATAACATCATCTTCTATCACCGTTTTCATGATACCTACAGCCGTCCCTCTGTGTATGGTTGCATACTCCCTTATTATGACGCGATTGCCTATGATCACCTCGCTTTCTTCTCCAGCGTACCTAAGATGCTGGGGTTCTTCTCCTATGACCGCGCCATCGTATATCTTGCAGTCTTGCCCTATCTTTACCTTTCCTTTTATGCTCACCCTGTTTCCTATCTTTGTGCCCCTACCTATGCTCACATCACCTATAAGCACGCTGTAAGCTCCCACCTCTACACCATCTTCCATACGGACTTGCCCGTCTATGACCGCTGTTGGGTGTATCTTACTCATGAGGGAACCTCTCTTTAAGAAACCTTCTTAACATATCAAGAGCTATCTGCGTAGAAATAAACCTGTTTTCATTCCTGCTACCTTTTAGTCTGTGTTCTTCCACTACCACTTCCTTATCAGTTCCTAAGCCTATGAAAGTCAAGCCCACTGGTTTTTTGGGTGTGCCTCCGCCTGGACCTGCTATACCCGTTATAGCCAAAGACACATCCGCGTCTGTTTCTTCAAGCACACCTATACACATAGCCCTACACACCTCTTTAGATACAGCACCAAACTTTATAATAAGACTCTCATCAACTCCCAAAAGCTTAGTTTTCAGGTCATTGGCGTAAGTAATAAACCCACCCAAGAACACCTCGGAACTTCCTGCTACATTCACTATCCTTGCTGATAAAAGCCCCCCAGAGGAGCTTTCCGCAACCGCTAATTTAAGCCCAGATATTTTGAGCATACTCACCACAACTTCTTCCATTTGCACAAAGAGGTCTGCATAGACAAAGTCTTTTAACTTTTCGTAAGCACTCATCTTCTCTTCTTGAGTCTGAAAAAAGAGGTCTGCTCCTCCCAACCACTTTTTATAACTGTAGTTTTTAAGAGTGCTCTCATCAAGCCCGAATGTTCTAAGCAAGTAAGAGGACTTAGCTTTCCTCTTTTTACAAACTGTTAATATCATTCCAAAACCTCAAACCTATAATAGGGATGTCTTAGGAACCTCCCTACGCTCACACCCGGATGGAAAGGCTGATACTCTTCATAAGATAGTGGCACAAACACCACATCATCCGCTATATTAGGTGTGATGATAACCTTAAACTCATGCCCACTTATAAAGATCCTGTCTTCCACTCTGAGTTTTTTTGCGGTCCTTTCGTTTAAATATGCCATCTGGTACTTTTCCATGTCGTGGGTCCAAGCATGCCAGTGTCCCAAGTCCTCCACAAGTGTGTTATCTGTATAGAGATAAATGCTTTCTTTTAGTGGCTCTATTTTCTCTTCTTGTTGAAAAACTTCTTCCAAATGCGGAAGCTTGAGCTTTACCTCATGGGAAGCTTTAAGCTCTTGATAGTCAATGCCGTAATGACTCAAAAACTCTTCTAAACTTATGTCCTTTTCAAACAGTTCTCTCAAAAAGGTGTAAGGGTTTATGTACTCTTGTCTGTTTAGCACTTTTGGGGTGTATGCCAAAAATCCAAAGCCGTGTCTGTAATTTATAAAGTCCCTTTCTGTAAAGTTGGTCATGGGCAAAATCAGGTCTGCGTGATGGGATGTAAAGTTAGGAAAAAGCGTGAATTGAAGGACAAACTTATCTTTTAACTTTTCCAAGTGTTCATCTCTTAAGAATTTAAGAGGATTACCAAACACTATGAGAGCATCAAAATCATCTATGCTTTCGCACATATCTTTAATAGAGTGCGAAGGAAAGGGCATTATATCTCCCACTATGGCATATTGGGTTTTGAACTTTCTTCTTAGTTCCCTTATAAGCCTTAGGACTCTGTCTTTGAAGGGAGAAGCCATAAGGGTAGCGGACACCAACACAAGAGACTCTTTTATCAGTTGAAAGCTCCTTTTCAAAAACTCCATTCTTTTGTCCTTGATATCTTGTTCAAAGAGCTTTTCAAGAAAACCAAGCGCCAAGTAGGGTGGCATAAGATGTGTTTCTTTTGCTTTGGCGCTAAGGGTTGAGTATCTTGAGGAGATCACATAGAGGTACGCTCCCTTTTCCACAGCATCTATAAGCCATCTTGTAGCCATAACCTCAGAAAAAACGGGGTCTACTTCAAGAGCAAAAATAAACCTTCTGTCCTTCCATTCTTGGGGTAAAAGGGTTGATGCCTTAAAGGGTAAGTACACTGTATCAGTAAACACAAAAGGCGTGATCTCTTTAGCAAGGACATACTCCTCAAGACCTGCAGACCTGTCAAGTAAGAAGGCCACTTTTTTGCCTTTGAGTTTTTCCTTTGCCAAATTCATCGCAGATGCGTGTGAGATCTCTACATATTCCTGCTCTTTTCTAAAAAAGGCTTTCCTTAGTCTAAGGGGGTTGGTGTCCGTAGACTGTATGTAGGTTATTCCCTTAGTGCATAAACTTCCCAAACCATTTTTGTCCGCAGGATGTCCGTAAAGGTCTACTAGGGTATGGTCTTTTGTGTAGAGAATATAACCGCACGAACAACCACACCCTGCACACAGTCCGCAACGCTCCGCATCAAACTCCTTAACAGTCAGTGGTAGGTTGGTTGGTCTTAGGTTCATGTCATGTCCGTTCCATAATGGTATTTACTGTAGAAAGCACACTCTCTATAACATAGTTTATTTCTTCCTCTGTAAGGTAAGGGTGCACTGGTATGGAAAAAACCTCTCTCTTGTAACGCTCTGCTCTGTTAAGGGTCAGGTGGTCCGCTCTTCTTATCTCGCTAAGCAGATAGCTGTAGTATACGCGTGCGTCTATGCCCATGTCTCTTAGATGTTTTATTATTCTATCCCTTTCTGGATGCCTGAGAGTATAAAGGTGATACACATGGTAAGCGTAGGGTCTTTCGGTGGGTGGAGTCAAGGAGCCGTTAAAGTGCTCGTTGTACTTTTGTGCCACATCTCTTCTCCTCTTATTTCTTTCATCAAGGTGTTTGAGCTGTATATATCCAATAGCAGCCTGAAACTCTGTGATCCTTACATTAAAGGCAGGGTGGTCTCCAAAATCTATCCACTTTTTTACCTGTTTTGCTAAAGTATCATCGTTTGTAGCGATGACCCCCCCTTCACCCATAGGAACATTCTTTGATGCATAAAAACTAAAAGCGGATAAGTGTCCTAAGGCTCCCGCCTTTTTCCCTTTGAAGCTTGCACCGTGTGCCTGTGCTGCATCCTCAATCACTAAAAAGCGGTACTTTTCCGACAGGTACATGATGTCTTCCATGTTTGCTGTCTGCCCGTAAAGATGCACGGGAATAACCACCGAAGGATGGTATCTTTTCACTGCGTCCTCTAACTGAGATGTGTCTATGGTATAATACTCATCTACATCAACTACTACAGGAATACCACCAGCCAAGAGCACAGCATCTATTGTTGCCATAAAGCTCATAGCAGGAACAACTACTCTTTTACCTTCAACACCCACAGATTTCAAAGCTATAAAAAGGGCAACAGTACCAGAGCATACAGTAAAAGCATGCCTAACACCCAAGTATCGTGCAAACTCCTCCTCAAACTTTTTAGTCCATTCACCTCTGGTTATTTGATTGCTTTCAAGAATGCTAAGTATAGTGAGTTTTTCCTCTTGAGAAAACTTAGGCTCAATTATTTTGATCACTTTGTTTGTCATTCTGTTTATTATACAAGGAAAGAGTTCTTTTCTATGCTATAATGCTGTTATGTTTAGAAGGATAAACCTTTTTGCAATAGCTCTTGCTCTTTTCTCATGCACAGAGAAGCATCCGTCTGTTTCCAAAACATCAAATAGCTGGTGTCCCATGGGTGTGGCCATCAGCGGGATAACAAACATAAGTGTTGAAGGTATAGTGGACTATGAGGACTTAAATTGGTGTAAACTGGTTATCACCAGCGGAGATGTAAGGTCCGAAATATACTTCACTCAGGATGGTTTAAGGCAAAGATGGCTACAGTACAAGGGAGGAGTTTTAAGGTCAGAGACGGAGCTAAGAAAAACAAAAGCCATAATGAGGATTTACGACGAGAAGGGGAACCTTGTTGAAGAGGTCATGTCAAAGGAAACATTTTAGTATAGGTTAAAATTTTTTTATGGTCGCTTACAGAGTATACATAAGCGGTATTGTTCAAGGAGTTGGTTTTAGGGCATACACAAAAAATCTCGCGGAAAGCTACGGTCTTGACGGATGGGTTAGAAACATGCCTGACGGAAGGGTGGAGGTCTTTGTGCAGGGAAACAAAGACATAGTGTGGGACTTTTTAAAGAAGCTATCGGATGGTCCACCCCTCTCAAAGGTGGAACTCATCCAGATACAAAAGGAGGTGGTAAAAGATGAAGAAAGAGGTTTTAGTATTAGGTATTAGTATGCTCATAGGGATTGCCTACGGTGTTGAGTGTGAGTACTATAAGGTCCAAAAAGGGGATACCCTTACCAGCATAGCCAAAAGCAAAGGTGTTAGTGTTAAAGAGATATTGAGCAATAACAAGCATCTTGACCCCAGCAAGATAAAAGCTGGTGATAAGATATGCATACCCATTGCAGAAAAACCTCAACGCAAAAAAGAGAGTAAAAAGGCTCAAGAGTATGAATACTATACGGTACAAAAAGGGGCAAGACTCAAAGATGTAGCCAAAAGATTGGGTATTTCTCTCAAAGAGCTTGAGGCTCTCAATCCTGAATATAAAAATAAGTTTTTAGCAAAAGGCACTAGAGTAAAGGTGCCAAAGAGGGAAACTCAGCCTGCAGAAGAAGAACATGGCGATTACGAATTTTACACGGTGGAGCGCGGTGCCAAGCTTGAACACATATCAAAAAGATTGGGCATTCCCTTAAAAACCCTTGAAAGACTAAACCCTGAGTATAAAGGTGTGTGGTTAAAGAAAGGCACAAAAGTAAGGATACCAAAAACCACGGTCCAAAAAGCAAAAAGAGAGGAGTACGACATTTATACAGTAAAAAGGGGAGGAAGGCTCAAAGATGTAGCAAAAAGCTTGGGGGTGTCTTTAAAAGAGCTTGAGGCATTAAACCCAGAGTATAAGAATAAGTTCCTGAGCAGAGGTACTAAAGTTAAAGTGCCAAAGGAAAGCTTGTCAGAAAAGAAAGAGGAAAAGAAAACTAAGCACTATGTGATGCACAAGGTGAGAAAAGGTGAGACCATAAGTTCCATAGCAAGAAGGTACCGCATATCAGAGGAAGAACTTATGAGAATAAACCATCTCAAGAGCAAGAAGCTCACAGCAGGCAAGCACATAAAAATACCCGTTGCCATGAAAGAACCCAAAGAAGAAGAGAAAAAAACCTCTTTTAGTGAAAGGAGCTTGGAGCATGTACCTGAAGAGAGACAAACGGAGCCCACTGAGATTAAAGTTTTGAAGAAAAGCATACCCATGCCCGTCGAAGGAAAGGTGGTTAAATCCTCAAGAGGTGTGGACATACTTACCAACTGTGGAGAGCCTATCAAGAGCGTTGATGACGGAAAGGTCATATACAGCGGGGGGGATCTTCAGGCTTATGGCAACATGGTGATAGTGGAACATAAGGACTTTATATCCCTGTATGCTTACAACTCCAAAAATATGGTCAAGAGAGGTGATACAGTAAGTAAAGGACAGGAGATAGCAAGCGTAGGTAAAAAGAACAACTCAGATGAATGCGTGCTACACTTTGAGCTAAGAACTAAGGACGGGGTGCCTTTAGACCCTACTGAGTATCTTAAAAACACTCAGTGATCCTCTAAGTATTCTTTTATCCTTACAATGGTTTTTGACTGACCTTTGAGCACCTTTTTTACAGTTCTTATCTCGTATATTTGGTTATCGTTCTTTATAACCTTAGCTCTTTCAAGTATGTCCCAGAGACTCTTTAACATGTTGTCTATGTCTCTTTTTCTGTTGTTGGGAAGAACAAGGAGAACTTCCATAGATAGCTTCCCTTCAAGAGGTTCCCCTCTATACTGCTGGCTTATCTCCCACATGGCTCTAACTTCCCAGTTTTTCACTCTTGGGGGCTTGAACACTCTCCCTCCTCTTTTTCTAACATAGCGGTTGCTTTTTGGTACTGGCACCTGTGAGAGGACTATTTCTATCATTTCAGGAGTAACAAAATACACAGGACAAACACTAAAAGTAAGTGAGTGAGGTTGAGAACCATGGAGATACCGTGCCACTTCATGAATGCCTCATAGTCTGTAAATTTCAGGTGGTGCGATAGGGGAAGCACATAAAACTCTTGAAAGGCAAGAATAATAAGGTTGAGGATCAAAATAATGACCACGCCTTTGCCGAGTCTAAAGCCTAAGATTAGGGAGAGCAAACTAAAGATTAAGCCTAAACCAAAGTACACAGGAAACACCTTTTCTACTACTCTTCCCGCGTATTCTTTTTCAAGAACTCTAAAAAGTAATGGTGCTACATAGAAGCTAAAGAATGTCCCAAGACCTAAATAAAAGGCATTTAGGAAAAGTAAGAACTTTACCATCTTTACTCCCTTACTACGGGAAGACCATACTTTTTGAGCGTTTCTATAAGCTTTTTCTCGTTTTCTGGTTTCATCTCGCAGAGGGGAAGTCTGAACTCTTTTTCGCACATGCCAAGAGCCCAGCATGCGGTCTTTATAGGGATGGGGTTTGTTTCTATGAAAAGTACTTTAAAAAGTTCAAAGAGATAAAGATGCAGTTCCAAAGCTTTTTTGAAGTCTCCTTTAAGTGCATAATCCACCATGTTCTTTACTTCTACTGGCACTATGTTATTAGCTACAGATATGACACCCTTTGCACCAAGAGCCATCATAGGAAGCGTAAGAGAATCATCACCGGAAAGCACCACAAAGTTATCTCCAAGAAGCTTCATCAGTTCAGATATTCTATCCATGTTTGGGGTTGATTCTTTTGTGCCTACTATGTTGGGACAGTCCTTGGCAAGCCTGTATACTGTCTCTGGAGCTATCTCCACACCAGTCCTTGAAGGTATGTTGTAAAGGATTATGGGAATGTCTACCTCGTCCGCTATAGTTTTGAAGTGTCTATATATACCCTCCTGAGTAGGTTTGTTGTAATAGGGAACAACAGACAAACAGGCGTCTGCACCCACATGTTTTGCATAAGCAGTAAGCTCTATAGCTTCGTGCGTAGCGTTTGCCCCTGTGCCTGCTATGACCTTTATCCTTCCCTTTGCACGCTTTACTACATATTCAACTACTTTTTCGTGTTCCTCAAAAGTAAGGGTTGCTGATTCACCCGTGGTGCCACACACAACCAAAGCGTCAGTATGGTTATTTATGTGAAACTCAATAAGCTGATCTATTGAAGCGTAATCCACTTCTCCATCTTTGAAAGGTGTTATGAGAGCAACCATTGAGCCTTGAAACATAGCCATTACATTATATCACATACTCTATATATCAAATATGATTTCCGCAAGGTACTCATCAGATATTTTTTCCACTTTGAGCCTGTGGTATGTGGCAGCCTTTATGACGAGTTTAGGTTCGTTTTTTTCGTTATCAAACTTATCTCCAATAAGCTTTAACTTTACATGATTTTCTGATAGCTCTAAAACTTCACAGCTGGAAGCTACAAAACCCTTTGATTCGTGTAGCACTATAGCCTGATTTATGGCATCTGCAAGCATATAAGGTAGATTGGAGTAAACTTCTACTGTATGAGTTTCCTTCTTTTGTACCTTTCCTATGTCCGTAATTTCGTTAAAAGTTGCAAGGATAGCCTTGCATATAAGCTCTTCAATGGTCTTTGCTTTTACGCGCACACCCGCATCAGCGGTTATGTCCTCTATAATCTCATAAAAACTCATAGTCCAAGCACATCAAACATAGAGTAAAAACCCGCTGGTTTGTCCTTTAGCCACCTGCTTGCTTCTATGGCACCCTTGGCAAAAGTGTCCCTTGAAGTTGCCCTGTGTGTGAGCTCTATCCTTTCACCAAAACCCAGAAAGTAAACAGTGTGATCACCTACCACATCCCCACCCCTCAGAGCCAGAACGCCTATCTCGTGCATGCTTCTTTGATGCACACCTTGCCTACCAAAAACTGCGGTATCTTTGAGGGTACTGTTAAAAACATTTGCTACTATGTTTGCAAGTCTAAGAGCGGTGCCACTGGGAGCATCCTTTTTGAACCTGTGGTGTATTTCGGATATTTCTATATCAAAGTTCTTATCCTTCAGAGCTTTTGCAGAAAGCTCCACGAGTTTAAAAAGAAGGTTTACACCAAGACTCATGTTAGGGGAAAGAAGAATGGGTATATTTTGCGAGTGCGCTTTTACTTCTTGCACTTCCTCTTCTGAAAAGCCTGTAGTTCCTATGACTATACCTTTACCGCTCAAAGAAGCTATCTTTGTATGAGAGACTGCAGCAGATGGATTGCCTGAAAACTCTATAACTACATGGCATTGGGAAATAACCTCTTCAAGCCTTGAAGTTAGAGGCTTGCCTTTGAGTTCTTGGATGCCTGATGCTTCTCCTAGATCTGCTACTCTTATGCAGTCTGGATGTTCCACACCTGCTACCACTTCAAAGTCCGAATACTCAAGGGAAAGCCTTAATATGGTTTTTCCCATTCTTCCAAGAGCACCGCAGAGCACTGCCCTGGTCATTCTTCTTGATCCTGTCCGAACATCATGTCTTCAAGCTCTTCAAGGGCTTCTTCTGCCTGATCTGGTGGTACTACAGATGGATAGAGAGCTATTTTTATGTCTTCTGTGAAGAGAAAACGGGCAATGAGTTCTTGAAGCTTTTCCATCTCTTCAGGGGTAAGATCGCTTCTGATACTCTCTTCAATGGGTTTGTTAGTGAAAAAAAATCCTACTAAACTAAACGGGACTGCATACATTTGTTCTTCCATGATACTCTCCTTAGACACGGTTTTTTCACTTTTAAAAATATAACATATTTTTTGAATTTTCTATAAAGCCTGTAATCCTATCTTTCCACTTTTTTGCTACATGCCTGACCTCGTCCATATCTACAGTCTTTAGTTCCCGTTTTTCCATAAGGACCCTACCTTTACATATGACAGTATCTATGTCAGAGGATTTTGCGGAGTAAACTATCTGAACAAGAGGGTCATATAGGGGTTGCAAGTGAGGTTTGTCTGGGTCTATAAGTATAAGGTCTGCCTGATAGCCTTCCTCCAGTTTTCCTGCTTTTATACCGCATGCAGCAAAGCCGTTTAGCGTTGCTATCTTTATGGCAGTTCTGGCATCCATAGCTTTTGCAGATAAGCTATAGCCTTTCTGGAGCTTTACCATGGTGGACATCTCTTCAAGCATGTCCAAGTTGTCGTTAGATGCAGGCCCGTCGGTTCCCAAGCACACATGTATGCCCATCTTTACATACTCCCAAACGGGAGCTATACCCGAAGCGAGCTTTAGGTTGCTTTCTGGACAGTGAAGTACCTTTGCACCTCTTTCCTTAACTAGGTATTTTTCTTCTTCATCCAACCACACCATGTGAGCCATAAGCACCTTTTCCGAAAGGAACCCAAGGGCATCCAAGTGTTTTACTGGTGGCTTTCCGTACTTTTCTCTTACGCTTTCCACCTCAGCTTTAGTTTCTGCTACATGTGTGTGAATAAGCACCCCTTCTTTTTCCGCAAGCTCTTTTACTTTCATAAGGGTTGGGGGTGAACAAGTGTATGTTGCGTGAGGACACAAAACGGGAAAGACAAGGTCCTGATCTTTAAAAGTTTTTATAAAATGCTCAGCCCTCTTTATGTACTCATCCGGAGTGTTTGCTACTTTTGTGGGAAAGTCCAATATACCAAAGCCCAAACCTACTCTTACACCAGCAGACAGAGCTACCTCTGCCACCGCTTCCTCAAAAAAGTACATGTCCATAAGTAAGGTGGTGCCCGACATAATACTTTCCACTATGCCAAGCAGTGCACCATCTCTGACAAACTCCGGTGATACAAACTCACCCTCGAGCACCCATATGACCTTTTGGAGCCAGTCCATAAGCGTCAGGTCAGCACCTATCCCCCGCAAAAGGCTCATGGAAATGTGTGTGTGCATGTTGGCAAAAGAAGGCATTGCTATCTTTCCGTTTGCTTTTATCACATACCTTGCCTCCTGCTCTATATGGGCACTTATGGATGTGATCTTTCCGTCCTTTATGGCTATGTCAAAAGTGCCTCTTTCTGGTATAAAGGCGGATCTTATGAGTATGTCCAGCATGCACAATATTTTAATCCTAAATTTAACCCTGAGGCTGTTCTAAAAATCCCTCATCGGGACGCCCCTCCAGCCTCTAAAGGAGCTAACCTACCCCTCATCCTATCCCACGCCCCTTCCACCAGTATAGGCTTCAGAGGAGAAAGGTCCCTTGGCAAGACCTTCCCAAAGATAGGGAAGAGGAGGGCTACCTTCAGAACCTGCTGGACAGTGGCAAGGATTATAAAATCCTTCCCGTCTTCAGGGTTCCTTCCATTGGTCCCACAACGGGCACCCAGCAAGCTCTGAAAGCTTTTCATAAGAAAAATTATATCACTTTTCAGAAACTTTTCAATAGGTTTGTATTTTTAGAACACGCTCAATTTAACCCTTGACAGTTGCAAAACTTTTGCATATAATAAATAATAGTAAAACTTTTTAAAGGAGGTTTAGCCATGAAGAGTTTAGCAGGTACAAAGACACTTGAGTGTCTTAAGCACGCTTTTGCTGGAGAGTCTCAAGCCAACAGAAGGTATCTGTACTTTGCCAGAAGGGCAGACATAGAAGGATATCCTGACATAGCTAACATCTTTAGGGAAACCGCAGAAGGTGAGACGGGACACGCCTTTGGACACATTGAATTCCTTGAAAAGTACGGAGGTGGTGATCCTGCTACCGGTAAACCCATAGGAAGCATGGAGCAAAACCTTGAAGCTGCTATAGCCGGAGAAACCTACGAGTATACGGAAATGTACCCCGGCTTTGCCAAGACTGCAAGGGAAGAAGGTTTTGATGACATAGCAGAGTGGTTTGAAACCCTTGCAAGAGCTGAAAAGTCCCATGCCGGAAGATTCCAAAAAGCTTTGGAAAGCCTCAAAGCCTGAAAGCACGCCCGGCTTTTGCCGGGTCTTATACCTTTTGGGGGTGGAAAAGTGAGAAAGGTTAGTCTGGAGGACATCCTCAACATCTACGAATACGAGAAGGTAAGAGAGGAAAAGAAGAAGGAAATAATAGAGCTTAAGAGAAATAGAAGAGTTTTTCTTGGTGATCTGGTTCACTTGGTTTTTGAGAATACTCAAACTGTCTGGTTTCAAATACAAGAAATGATAAGGGCAGAGAGGATGGTCAAGGATGAGGATATAAAACAGGAAATAGAAGTGTATAACGAGCTCATACCTGACAAAAATCAGCTTTCTGTTACTATGTTTATAGAAATACCCGATGAAGAAGAGAGAAAAAAACTACTTCCCAAGCTTGTAGGTATACATGACCATCTTTATCTACACATAGGCAACAAACACACAGTAAGGGCAGTCGCTGACGAAAGGAGCAAAGAGGACTACGAATACGGCAAAGCTGCGGTGGTACACTTTTTGAAGTTTAACCTAACTGATAAGCAAGTAGAAGATTTTAAAAACCTACCTTTAAAGCTTGAGATAAACCACCCTAATTACAAAGCCATCGCTGACATACCACTAAATGTAAAGGAAGAGCTTATAAAGGACTTACAGGGTTAACTCTCACTTTGCCTCTTCCATTATCTCTTTCATAAGTCTTTCCACTTCTTGCGCTATTTCTTTAGCGTCTGGTATGTTGTACATCTCAAGCATCACGGTAGGAGCTACAGTGCTCATGATCCTTTTATCACCTTGGTCTATAAGCGCTATCCTACAAGGCATAGCGGTGGATACATAAGGGTTCTTTTGTAGAACCGCACTTGCATGCTTGGGAGAGCATACCTCAACGATCATACACTGATAACTTATTGGCACACCTTTACTTTCAAGTATCTTACTGACTTCGTGAACAGCCATAACACCAAAACCTTTGGCTTTCGCAGTTTCTTCAAGCTTGCTTTTGAGTTCTTCTAAGCTTTTTGTGCTTTCAACATTTATGAGCATGTCAGTACCTCCTTTTAAAGTATTGAACAAACTCTATGTATATTATATCAAGGATGTTATCTATAGCCTTCCTTCTTGGAAGGTCGCCCAAGCTACCCGTGGGTAAGCTATAGGTTACAGTGAAAGAAAAGTCTTTTTCTTCTTTACCATCTTTGAGAGCTACGCTTAAGGTAAGATTGTACGCGCTTACCCTTTGGTAAGAAGTATACCCAACAGGTGTTTCTTTCAACTCTTTTATTATAGGAACAACGGTAAATGTATGCTCTTTGCAACTAAGCTTATGTCCACTTTCAAGCACAGCATCTTCCAAGTTTTTTTGCAGTCTATAGTTTATGTACGGATCCCTATAAGGGTTTTCAACGGGCTTTATACAAAACACGGCAGAAAAAGTTAAACTAACAAAGGAAAGGTAGATTATTAAAACTCTTGACATACTCATTTTTATATGCTAACATATAAGTAAATTCCTTCAAAGGAGGGTAAGAACATGAGGAAGAGCCTTTTGGCAATGGCAGCCTTGATGGGAGCAGCAGTATTGCCTTCTCAGGCAGCAGTCATCAGAGTTGACGAAGACACCTTTGCCAACATGGGACTAAAACTCCAGATCTGGGCACAGCATCTGGGTAAGACCACACCGGGTGGTAAAGATTACAACGACTTTTCCATCGCCAATGCTCGTATCTACTTCAGCGGGCAAGTCAACAAGATGGTCCAATTTGGTGCAAACTTAGACTCTGCAGTCTACAGTGGTGGTGGCACAAGAGGTTCTCACAGTGGAACCAAAGAGTCTAGAGTAAACGATGCCTTCATCAACCTCAAGCCTGCAGATGAATTCCAAGTTATGGCAGGTCTTTACAGGCTTCCCTTCAGCAGAGCAACCCTAACAGACAGCTATACATACATTATTCCTACTGGATACGGCTACAGCACCAGGGGTAACATGTTTGTACCCTTTAGCATAGGTTCCAACATAGCCAACGGATACAGGGATGCTGGTCTTACCTTCTGGGGTAATGTTGCGGACGGTATGCTCAAATACCAAATAGGAGTCTTTGATGGAAGATGGGATCATGTAAACCCAAATGGTGTCAAAGACAATCTTGCCTTTGCGGGAAGGATACAGTTCACACCCACCATGCTGGGCTTTAAGGGTGAGAAAGGCTTTACCCTTGCGGACACCTACCTTGGAAAGCAGAATGTTCTGTCTATAGGTCTTGGCTACAACACCCAGAAATGGGACGATGGCGCTGGTAACTCTGCAACCGCAAAGGCTTGGACCGTAGATGCTATGTGGGAGCAAAAATTTGGAGACATAGTCCCCAACCTGCAACTTGGATACCAAGACAGAAAGGACATGCCTGCGGCAACACTTCCTGGCAAAGTAAAAGACAGAGCTTACTATGTGCAAGGTCAACTGCTCTTTGACCAAGTGGTTGGCTTAGGAAAGCCTGCCCTTGCCATAAGGTATGAAAAGCTTGATGACAGAACACCAGCTAACAGAGACACCAATAGGACTGGTGTGTTCTTAAACTACTACATAAAGGGTCAGGATGCAAAGGTCCAGCTTGGTGCTGATGTTGTGAGCCTCAAGAATAAGGCACCCAACGAAAAGAATTACACCGACTTGACATTGGCTCTACAGACCCAGTTCTGAGCTAACTTAAAAACTGAGCGTAGGCCCCGCATACCGCGGGGCTTTTTTTATGCTATAATGAAAGGGATGTTCCTTTCTACAATAAAAAGGATAAATAAAAAATCTACCTTCGCGCTTTTAACTTTTGTACTATCTTCGTGCGCCCAGATGGTAGTAGAGCCTTACAACATAAGTTCTTATGGGGTTCAAACCGTACCATCCGCACCTAAAGAGGAAAAAAGAGCGCCCGCAGAGGAAAAAAAGAGGGAAGAGGTCATATATGAGCAGGACTACAAAGAAGGTATAAAAAAGAGCCCACAGGCTAAGAAAGGAAACATAAGCATACACTTTGATGACATAAGCCTTTCGGAACTTCTTAACGAAGTATTTTATAAAACATTGGGTATATCTTACTCAGCTCCTGCAGACCTAAATCAGAGAGTTTCTGTGCATTTGGATCACCTAACGAGAGAAGAAGTTATAACTTACATGCAGGACATTCTTTCTCTATACGGTCTTAGCCTGTCTGAGGAAAAGGGTAAACTTTTGGTGCTTCCTTCTGGGAAGTCTCCATTAGGCACCAACTTTTCGGCTATAATTTACTCTCCTGAAAATGTATCCCCTTCTTCTTTAGCTCAAGCTCTCTCTGCTTTTCTTTCACCTGCAGGAAAGGTCATAGCACAACAGAGATTTTTGGTAATACTGGACTATAAAGAGAAACTTATAAGACTGAAAAGGCTCCTTGAAGAGATTGACAGTCCTTTCTACAAAGACAAGAAAATAGCCTTTATAAAAACAAAGGTTGATGCTAATCAAGTAAGGGACAATGTTAAAAAGATACTAAAGCTTTTGGGTAAGACTGATACAGATTCAGTTATAGACAGTCTTGAGAAGGAAGGTATAGTTGTAGTGGTTTCAAAGGATCCAGTACTCTTCCAGGATATAAAGAGGTGGATAGAGGTTATTGAAGATACAGCCTCAAACACCAAACGAGAAATATACATATACAGACTTAACTTTTTGGATGCACAGAGCACTGCCGAGCTTTTGAATACATTGGGCATATTTGAGGAAGGCATAGGGTTATCTTCTGAAACTCAAAAGGCTACTACGGTAAGCTTAGCATCTGGGGAAACCACTAAACAAAATGTAGAACAGCCTAAAACGGGACAAACTCCTGAAGCAAAAACCCAAAAGAAAGAGGAAACACTACCCACGGTTATAGAGGAGAAGGCAAAACCCGAAAGTAAGGAAGAGAAAAAGGTCATCAAAGTAGGAAACATAGTTGCGGATAAGTCCACCAACACACTCATCATAAAAGCTACACCTATTGAGTTTGAGGTTATAAAGTCTCTTCTGAGAGAGCTTGATGTGGTCCCCAAACAGGTACTTATAGAGATGGTAATAGCTGAGGTTTCCTTAGGGCAAGGTCTCCAGTACGGCGTGGAAGGACTTCTGAAGGGCTTTTTAGATGGTACTAGCTTTACCATAGGCACATCCTTTGGCTTGGCACCGCAGGCACAAACTTTGCAAGGTTTTACCACCATCATATTCAATAAGAACAACGACATAAGGGGTATCCTAAACTTTCTGGCATCCAAAACATCCCTTAAAGTACTTTCTGCTCCTCACATACTGGTGAAGGATAACGAAGAAGCAAAGATAGAGGTAGGTGCAGAAGTTCCCATCCTTACTCAGCAGGTCGTTCCCATCACTGGTGGTACTCTTAATGTGCAAAACACGGTTCAGTACAGAACCACGGGTGTGATACTCCGTGTAAGACCTATTGTAAGTGCGGACAATTCTGTAACGCTGAAGATCACGCAAGAAGTTAGCGATGCGGTAAAGAATACCATTCAACCAGAACTGACTTCTCCTCTCATAACCAAAAGGTCCGCCTCAACAACGCTCATACTTAGAAACGATCAAGTGGGATTACTTGGAGGTATTATACAAAACAGGCTACAGAGACAGAAAAGTGGTGTACCGTTGCTTGCTGATATACCAGGTCTTGGCATACTTTTTAGCAATGAGTCCACTTCTTCTTCCAACACGGAACTAATACTCCTCATCAAGGCACATGTCATTAGTACTCCTGAAGAGGAAAAAAGTGCCAAAGAATCTTTTGAAAGTAAGCTCAAACACCTCAAAGAATTACTAAGAGAAGAATGAAGGTCTTCGCCGGCAATATAAAGAGGTATTTGATTATCCTTGTACCTGCAATTTTACTGTTTGCGGTTGCTTACTACGGTGTTTATAAACCTTATCAGAGGAAAAGGGAAGAGTTAAAGACCCTTTACGAAGAGAATAAGAAGCTCAGAGATGAATACAAGAGGAAAGCTGATGAGTTAAAAAAGCTCATGAAAGAGGAAGAAAAGATAAACAAAGAGCTCACCCAATTGAAAAATAGGCTTTCTGTAGGTGGTGACCAAAAACTCGTCCAGGGGCAGATAAAGACGCTTCTTTCCGAAAAAGCTAAAATTTATGGACTTGTGGAGACTTCTTTTTCAGAAGAAAGTATACAGGATATGAACGGTATAAAAAAAGTGATAGTAAAGGCCAAATACACATCACAAAATGTGGAGAATATACTAAAATTTTTAAGGGATATAGAGGCAAACGGGCTTATAGTGGATGATCTTTCTATGGGTGTTGACAACCCAAACGCTCCTACTGCATACTATGTAGAGGTGAGGGTTTACAGGTTATGGATACCACAGTGAAGGTCCAAATAAATCACGAGTTTTTGAAGGCAAACGGTATAGCTCCCTTAGAAGAGAAAGAAGACTATATAAAGTTCGCATGCCTAAGAGAGGACGCATACCTCAAGGAACTTTTGCAAAGGACTTTAGGTAAAAGAGTAATTCTTCAGGTGGTAGATGAAGAGAGGTTAAACAGTTTGCTTGAGGATCCAACAAGTATAGAGTTGGAGCTTGAAGCACTTTCTGAAGATGTGCTGGACGAGAAAAAGCTTGAGAACATAGCAGAGGAAGCACCCATAGTAAAGTTTGTTAACGATATGATAAGAGATGCTATAATGCGGTCAGCCACGGACATACACATAGAGCAGTTTGAAAACTATGTAGTGGTGCGTTACAGGATAGATGGCATTCTTTATACTGTAAGAGAGTACCCCAAGTATATAGCTCCGCCAGTAATATCAAGGATAAAGATACTTTCACGGCTCAACATAGCGGAAAAGAGACTGCCTCAAGATGGGAAGTTCTCTTACTCTTTGAACGGTCAAGACTATGACATAAGAGTCTCTACAGTGCCATCAGTTCACGGTGAAGGTGCTGTGCTAAGGATACTTAAGCGCGGAGAGATGAATCTCAGCCTTCATACCTTAGGTTTTAAGGATCAGGATGTTAATACATTACTTTCCTTCATAAAAAAGCCTTATGGTATGATACTGGTCACAGGACCTACGGGTTCTGGAAAAACCACTACCTTGTACGCTTGTATGAAGGAGATAAACACAGGGGAGAAGAAGATAATAACTGTTGAAGACCCTGTGGAGTATAACCTTAAAGGTGTAGTACAAATACAGGTTATGCCCAAGATAGGACTCACCTTTGCAAACGCATTAAGGAACATACTAAGACAGGATCCTGATGTAATTATGATAGGTGAGATAAGGGACCTTGAGACTGCAAGCATAGCGGTTCAGGCATCTTTAACTGGCCATTTAGTTCTTGCTACTTTGCACACCAACGATGCGTCAAGTGCTTTTACGAGGCTCATAGATATGGGTGTGGAGGAATTTCTTCTGGCTTCTGCAGTAATAGGAGTTATATCTCAAAGACTTGTCAGAAAGGTATGTCCCTACTGCGTTTACGAATATAAACCTGCCACCTTTGAAGAGGAAATATTGAAGCTCAATGACCTTGATGTACCTGAAAAGCTTTATAAAGGGAAAGGATGTGAAAAGTGCAATCATACGGGTTATTTAAGTAGAACCGTAATAGGTGAGATGCTCAGGGTTTCTGAAGATATAAGAAGCTTAGTGGTCAAAAAATCTGACGCAGGTAGGATTAGAGAACAGGCGATAAAAGAGGGTATGGTACCTCTTATCAAGGACGGTCTTAAAAAAGCTGTAGAAGGGATAACTACCGTAGAGGAAATACTGAGGGTTTACAGAGATTGAGGGGGCAAAGCCCCCAAAAGCTGATCATTTTCTTCTTGTCATCCTTTTCACCAAGAAGGCTAGAGGTACAAAGAGCCAAGCCAAAATCAAAGATGCGTTACCGTATCCCATACTGCATCCTCCACCTCCTGAACCTACCGAGGGAAGAGATGGGGGTGTAGTAGGAGGGTTAGAAACAGCAACTTGCGCAGTCATGGGAACGCTTACAGCTTGAGCCTGAGTGTCAAATATAAGCACACCACCAAGCGTACCCCTTGCGGAGAGAGGCGGAGAAAATCCCACTGCAACAGAGCACACTTCTCCCGGTCTTAACTTGTAGGCTCTGATGGATGTAGGAGGTGTTGTAGTACTCGGTATACATTGTGCTCCGTTGGATACATAATTATCATTACATGTGCATCCTACCACACTCGTAAAGAAACCACTACCCGCAACAGCTACATTAAATTCCAGCGTAGAAGAAGTTATGTTCCTGACCACTATAACTTTACCTACGCTGGAGAACCTGGGAACCACACCAAAATCTATACTGCTTGAGGACAGGCTAAGGAAGTTCTGGGTAGCGGGACCACCTCTGCCTACAAGCGTCCTTTGTATGGATGTCCCGTTGGGCACTGCAATTATGACATTTCCTGTAAATACACCTGAAGTAAAAGGCTGAAACCTAACTGCCACATTACAACTAACTGTCTGGTTCTCTATGCAGGAAGTAGGACAAGAGCTGGCAGTTAACGAAAAGTAAGTACCAGACACACTCACCAAGGATGCGGGAAGGGTAATGGTTTCCCCTGGTATGCCATTGCCGTTGTCGGGACATGTAAAGGTGATGTTTACAAACCTATCTATGAAACTGCCTAAAGGAACTGTACCAAAATCTATGTCCGCACTGGGATAACTACCGCTTCCACGAAGGAATATGCCCACATTTGCGGACCCACCCGGTCCTCCATTAGCATCGTTTATGTTGACTGTTCCAAAGTAATCCTTTACATCATGAGGAGAGAAAGCCAAGCTTAACTCACAGTAATTGTTGACACAGTCATCTGTATTACCCGCAAAGAAGTTTAAGCTTGCACCGTTGCAGTTGGTGGTAACTATGCCATAAGATGGTATATCTCCTACAGGGTTTTCTATCAGGTTAAAAGCTGGGTTCAAAAGGAAAAGGGGATCCCCGCTCGCGTTACATACTTTTACAGTTTTATAGGCGTTGGTGCCCACATTCACATCGCTAAAATCACATATAAACCTTGATGGGTCACATCCAGCCCCAGAGATCTTTATGGCCACACCTCTACCCGTTAGGTTGATAGTGGCTGTTTTCTGCGTGTTGCAAGCTACTGTATCCCCATCATCATCGTAAACTACTGCCAAGGTACCAGAATAGGCGAGTTTCTGATGGGGTTCAAATCTCACAGAGATGGTGCACGAGACACCATAGTTAAGACTGCTTCCACTACAACCATCTGCAACGATCTTGAAGTTCTCAAATCCAGAAGGTACAGAAACACCACATATTCTCAAAGGACCGGCTGTAGGATCACCAATGTTGGTTATCGCAAAGTCCGTAGTTTTTGTGGTATCTATAGTGGTGGGTCCAAAGTCAGCAGGGGAGGAGGGAAAAATTCTTATCACAGGCTGTAAAGCATAGGAAAAGCTAAAAGCGGTAAGAAGGCTTGCTGTGAATACCAAAAACTTTCTCATGTTTTACCCCCTTTTATGGTCTTGTACATGTTGTACTGTCCGCTGTACAAGGATTAGCACCACAAGCGTTACCTTGATCGTAATCTGCAAACTGTATGTTAAAGCTTGCTCTTACTATTTTTTCTCTCCCTGTTAACACCTCTCTACCGTGCAGTTCAAGGACAGCATTATATATACAATTATCGAGAGGTGAGACACAGTACTGGCTTAGAACACTTGACTTCCAGCTTGCCAAAGCTACAACCAGCCCGTCAATTTCTACTTCGCTATTTGGGGGTACAGTTATAGCTGTAAGTTGGGTAAAGGGTGTGGCAAATATCTGCTTGCACTCGGGTGCTCCTTCGCAGGCATTGTTAGAAACTGCGCTACTCCAGATGACCCTGTAGCTGTCAAAGTAAACGGGTGAAGGATTGGCTGTAACCGGCTGTCCTAAAGCATCTTTTATGGTATCGCTCCTGATCTTTATGTTGATAGCATCATCCTGAAAAGTTACGCCACAAACACCCGTGTTCCCCACCCATACCAAAGTATCGCTGTTGACTTTGGCAGGTGTAAGGCTTGTTATACCTACAAGTACAGTATCAAAGCCTCCGTATATACCAGAACCGCTACCACCTCCGCAAGAGAAGAGAAAAGGTGCTACCAAGGATAAGATAGTGAGCTTTTTCATTCTCCTCCTCCTTCCTTTCATATTTTAGCACAAATAAAACAGTTTGCTAAAGGAAATGTTTTTTATTATAATTTTACTACTTAGCCCAGGTAGCTCAGTAGGCAGAGCACACCCTTGGTAAGGGTGAGGTCGCCGGTTCAAGTCCGGTCCTGGGCTTAAAAAGGAGGTAATACAATGGCGAAGGAGAAGTTTATAAGAGAGAAGGAGCATGTGAATGTGGGAACAATAGGACATGTAGACCATGGTAAATCCACCTTGACATCTGCCATAACCTGTGTGCTTGCTGCTGGCGTTATGCCAGGAGGCAAAGCAAGATGCACAAGATACGAAGAGATAGACAAAGCACCAGAAGAAAAAGAAAGAGGTATAACTATAAACATCACACATGTAGAGTACGAAACACCCAAAAGACACTACGCTCATGTGGACTGCCCAGGACACGCCGACTACATCAAAAACATGATAACGGGTGCAGCACAGATGGACGGTGCTATTTTGGTGGTTTCCGCTGCAGACGGACCCATGCCCCAAACGAGAGAACATGTGCTTCTTGCAAGACAGGTAAATGTGCCTTACATAGTGGTCTTCATGAACAAGTGTGACATGGTAGATGACCCAGAACTTTTAGACCTTGTGGAGCTTGAAGTAAGGGAACTACTTTCCAAGTATGAGTTTCCTGGTGATGAGGTGCCAGTCATAAGGGGTTCAGCCTTAGGGGCTCTGCAAGAACTTGACGGAGGGAAACCAGACAAGTGGTGCAATTCCATAGTAGAGCTACTCAATGCCATGGATCAGTACATACCCACACCGGTAAGGGAAGCGGACAAACCTTTTCTGATGCCCATAGAGGATGTATTTACCATATCAGGGCGTGGGACAGTGGTAACAGGCAGAGTAGAGAGGGGTGTATTAAAACCTGGGGAAGAAGTAGAGATAGTAGGATTAAGGGAAGAGCCACTAAAGACAGTAGCAACATCCATAGAGATGTTTAGGAAGATACTGGACGAGGCATTACCTGGGGACAATGTGGGGGTACTGCTTAGGGGAGTAGGGAAAGACGATGTAGAGAGGGGGCAAGTGTTAGCAAAGCCTGGTACAGTCAAACCACACAAACGCTTTAGGGCACAGGTGTATGTACTTAGCAAAGAGGAAGGTGGTAGGCACACACCCTTTTTTGTGAACTACAGGCCACAGTTTTACTTTAGGACGGCGGATGTGACGGGGACAGTGGTGAAGTTGCCAGAGGGACAAGAGATGGTGATGCCTGGGGACAATGTGGAGCTTGAGGTGGAGCTAATACAACCCGTAGCGATGGAAGAGGGGCTTAGGTTTGCCATAAGGGAAGGAGGCAGGACTGTAGGCGCTGGTGTGGTTACCCAAATCATCGATTGAGAGGTGGAAAGATGGCAAATGTAAGGGAAGTTGTAGTATTGGCATGTACAGAATGCAAAAGAAGGAATTACTCTACCACTAAGAACAAGCAGAAACATCCTCAGAGAATGGAGCTAAGAAAGTACTGCAAGTGGTGTAAAAAACACACTCTGCATAGAGAAGTAAAGTAGGGGCACTAGCTCAATTGGCAGAGCGCGGGACTCCAAATCCCGCGGTTGGGGGTTCGAGTCCTCCGTGCCCCGCATGGAGAAATTAGCATGGAGAAGATAAAGAACTTTATTAAAGGCGTAAAGCAGGAAGTGCATCGCGTATCGTGGCCTGACAGAAAATTGGTGACAAAAGCCACCATAAGTGTTATAATATTCTCTTTGTTTATAGGGATATACTTGTGGCTTTTGGATATTGGTTTTACAAGAATGGTACAATTTGTACTCTCTCTAAGAGGTAGCTGATGGGTGAGTTTAAATGGTATGCATTGCAAGTTGAGGCTGGTAAAGAGGCTACCGCAAGGGAAAACCTTCTAAAGGTTATACAGTTAGAAGGTCTGCAGGATTATGTAGAAGATGTGGTAGTGCCTGCAGAAGAAAAGGTAGTTATAAGAACACAAGGCAAGGAAAAGTATAGGCTCTCCTTGAGAGGAAACAACAGGGACTTAAGCGTACTTGGAAAAAAAGGAGTGACCACCTTTAGGATATCGGACGGCGAAGTTAAAGTTATTGAAAGCGTAGAAGGAGATACATGCGTAGAGGCTCCTCCCATATCAAAGCCAGGGCAAAAAATAAGCTGTAAAGAAAACAAGGTGGAGGCTAAGATCATCCTTGAGTCGAAGATGTTCCCCGGATACCTGCTTATAAAAGCAGATATGAACGATGCCCTTTTGAGAGCCATAGAGAAGACACCTCATGTTTATAGACCCGTTTTGGTAGGTGGAAGGGTAGCACCCATAGATGAGAAAGAAGTGGAAAGGATAATAAGCTTTGTGAAGAAAGGTGTAAGACCTCTGCGTGTCCTTTTTGAAAAGGGAGATCAAGTAAGAGTAATAGAAGGACCTTTCATGAACTTCACCGGCACAGTGGAGGAAGTGCATCCCGAAAGGGAAAAGGTTGTGGTGCTTATAAGCATATTTGGAAGGCTTACACCTGTAGAGCTTGACTTTTCACAGATAGAGAAGCTTTAGGAGGAGAAATATGGCTAAGAAGGTAAGCGCCGTTGTTGAACTTATGTTACCAGCACAGCAGGCAACACCCGCACCACCTGTTGGTCCGGCTCTTGGTCAGCACGGTGTTAATATAATGGAGTTTGTCAAGCAGTTCAATGCAGCGAGCAAGGAGTTTGAACCCGGCACAGTAGTTCCCGTGGTCATTACCATATATCAGGATAGAAGCTTCACTTTTATAATGAAAACTCCGCCTGCTTCTTACCTTCTTAAGAAAGCTGCAAAAGTGCAAAAAGGTTCAGGTGATCCAAAAAAGCAAAAAGTAGGTAAGATCACAGTAGACCAACTCAGGGAGATAGCTAATATAAAATTAAAAGATATGAACACTAAGGATATAAACGCAGCTATGAGAACTATAGCAGGAACAGCTAAAAGCATGGGAATAGAGATAGAAGGATGGAAGGAGTAGAGCTATGAGAAGAGGTAAGAGATACACAAAGGCTTTACAGCTTTTGGATAAGACAAAGCACTACACCTTGGAGGAAGCGGTTGACATTCTCAAAAAGATAAAAGAAACTGCTGGTGCCAAGTTTGATGAGACTGTAGAGCTTGCGGTAAGGCTCGGCGTTGACCCCAAGTATGCAGATCAGATGGTAAGAGGTTCTTTGGTGCTTCCCCATGGTCTTGGAAAAGAGGTCAAGGTGTTGGTCTTGGCGGAAGGTGAACAGCAAAAGATAGCTCAGTCAGCTGGAGCGGATTTTGTAGGAGGAGAAGACCTGATAAACAAAATACTCAAGGAGGAATGGGTAGATTACCATGTGGTTATAGCAACACCCGAGATCATGCCCAAAGTAGCCAAGCTGGGAAAGATCTTAGGTCCAAAGGGTCTCATGCCCAATCCTAAGACGGGTACAGTCACTAACAACATAAAACAAGCTGTAGAAGATGCCAAAAGGGGAAGAGTAGAGTTCAGAGTGGACAAGACGGGCAATGTGCATATGTCCATAGGAAAGGTCTCCTTTGACAAGGAAAAGCTACTGCAGAACGCCTACGCGGCAATAGACGCTATAGTAAAGGCAAAACCACCAGGTGCAAAAGGTCAGTATGTGAGAAGCATAACCCTCTCTAGTACTATGAGCCCAGGTATTAAAGTGGATGTGACCCAGACCCTCAGAAGACTTCAGGAGCTTGCAGCCTAAGGAGGTAAATCATGGAAAGAAAAAGCTGGCAGGAAAAAGCTCAAAAGGTAAAGAGCTACAAAGAGCGCGTGGAGAGATCCAACCTTATGGTGTTTTTGAACTTCGTAAGCATAGATGCACAGTCCATGTCCAAACTCAGAGGTGATATTAAGTCTGCAGGAGGTGAGCTTTTAGTAGGTAAAAATACCTTACTTTATAGAGCATTTATGGACACTGCGTTATCAGACCACAGAGAGGTACTCGTGGGACCAACTGCTGTGGTGTTTTCCTACAAAGACCCCGTCCTTACCGCAAAAACAGTTTACGAGTTTCTCAAAGAGCTCAATAAAGACAACCCTTTAGAAAAAGTAAAAGGTGGCTACATGCAAGGGAGGTTTCTAAGACCTGAAGATATTAAATCCCTTGCAGAACTACCACCTATGGAGGTGCTTGTATCCAAATTGATGGGTACCCTTCAGGCACCTCTGGTTAACTTGATAATGGCTCTGAAGGCTATGCCTCAGAAGCTTGTTTTGACACTGAAAGCTTTGGAAGAGAAAAAAACTTAAAGGAGGTTAAAAATGGCTACGCTTACCATTGACGAGATAGTGGAAGCTATTGGCAACATGACCCTTCTTGAGGTTGCCGAGCTCGTAAAGAAGTTAGAGGAAAAGTTCGGTGTGTCAGCAGCTATGGTGGCTGCTGCTCCAGCTGTGGGAGCCCCAGCGGGACCTGCGCCTGCTCCTGCAGAAGAAAAGACGGAGTTTGATGTTATCCTCAAAAGTGCAGGAGCTAACAAGATAAATGTTATAAAGGTAGTCAGGGAAATAACTGGGCTTGGCCTTAAAGAAGCAAAGGACCTCGTCGAATCAGCTCCCAAACCTGTTAAAGAAGGAGTTTCTAAGGAAGAAGCAGAAAACATAAAGAAGAAGCTGGAAGAAGCTGGTGCACAAGTAGAGATAAAGTAAGCCTCAAGCTAAGTATGGAAATTCAAGGGGTCTCACCCTCCTGCGCAAAGCGGGGGGTTTCTTTTTTTCTTGACTTTTCAGGCAACTTATTTTATATTAATAAGTTTCCAAAGCATAAAAAGAGGGTTATAGCATGAGAAAGAATGTAGCTTTACCCAGGAAGTTTTTTGGAAAAAGGTCCGAAATACTTGACCCTCCTTACTTGCTTTTTCTACCCAAGGAATCTTTTGAGAATTTTCTACAGTTTAGGAAAGCACCAAAAGAGCGCAAGCCTATAGGTCTTGAGTATGTATTCAGAACTTCTTTCCCTTTTAAGGATCCCGATGATAAGATCACTGTTGAGTACTTAGGGTATGAGGTGGGTGAGTGGGAATGCAATAAATGCGGTTATAAAGCTTACAACGATCAGAGCTTTCTGGGTGGGTACGGTGTGCCCTGTCCCAAGTGTGGCACTATGCTAACATACAAAGAAAAGTATACGGTTGAGGAGTGCAAAACTAAAGGTTTTACTTACGCAGTCCCCATCAGGGTTTTGGTCAGGCTCAAAGTGAAGACCAAAAAGGGAGAGAGAGCGCAGGATCCTAAAAAAGTCTATTTTGGCGAAATTCCTATGATGACAGAGGTAGGGTCCTTTGTGGTCAACGGAAGTGAGAGGATAGTAGTAAGCCAGCTCATAAGGTCTCCCGGTGTCTTCTTTGAAGAGAAGGAAGAAAGACAGAAAGAAACCACCATAGTGAGGATCATATACAGGGCAAGCATAATACCAGATAAGGGACCGAGGGTTGAGTTCGAGCTTTCCAGCACAACAGATATGCTTACCGCAAGGGTAGATAAGAAGAAAATAAGTGGTTCTTTTATGTTCAGAGCCTTAGGGCTTGAGACCGCTTACCATATTCTCAAACACTTTTACCCAGAAACAAGAGCTTTTTTTGCTGAAGGTGGGAGACTCTTTGACAAGCAAACAGGAGAAGAATACGCACCCCAAGACCTCTCCCAGAGTTATCTTTTTGCGGTTTTAAGATACAAAGGAAAGCTTGAAGGAAAAGGGAAGGAAGAAGAATTTTTGGAAGAGAGATACATAGAGGATGTAGAAGATTTAGAAAGATTGCTCAAAGATGAAAGGATAAAAGTTGAGCTGTTAACAGTGGTGCCAAAAGAGAGTGCGGTAAAAAGCCCCTATGGTAAGATTCTCATAGAAACCCTTGTGGCGGAGACATCTCCGCGCGAGCCTGACAGAAGAAGCTCCATTGTGATACCCGCAAGGTTCACCTTTAGGGACATAGCGCTTGTTGATATATACAAAAAGCTCCGTGCGGTAGAGCCTATGGTGATGGAGCTGGAACACTTGGTGAGTAGGGCAAGGTCTCACTTCTCCCTTTATTTTGAGGACATAACTAGGTATGACCTTTCCAGAGTGGGAAGGGTTAAGATAAATGCCAAAGTTCATAAACCACCCAAAGTGCTAAAACCTGCAGACTTGGAAAAGCTTTCAAGTTTTCCTCCTTTGGCTCTTGCAGAGAGCTTTGAAGAATACCAAGAAGGACAGCTTTTAACAGAGGACCTTTTGAAGGGTATATTCAAGAAGAGAGACCAAGTGAAAGTAAAAGACTACACAGAAGACCATGCACGCTTTTTGCTTCCTGTAGATATTATAAATACAGTCAAGTACCTCATAGACCTGCGTTTTGGTAGGGAAAAGAAGGATGACATTGCGTATCTTGGCAACAGAAGGGTCAGAGCTATAGGTGAGCTTCTTGAAAATCAAGCACGCATAGGTTTAGCGCGCATGGAGAAGTTCTTCAGGGACAGATGCACGGTGGTTAATCCAGAAGACCCCAATCTCAAACCACAAGACCTTTTAAACCCCCGCTATCTTACCAGCACCGTATACGAGTTTCTAAAAGGTGGTATGCTTTCCCAATACCTTGACAATACAAACCCCCTTTCCGCCCTTACGCACAAAAGAAGGCTCTCAGCTTTGGGACCTGGTGGTCTTACCAGAGAAAGTGCCAAGTTTGAGATAAGAGATGTGCATCCTTCCCACTATGGTAGGATATGCCCCATAGAAACCCCAGAAGGTCAAAACATAGGACTTGTCACTTCTCTGACCGTTTATGCTCAGGTAAACGAGTTTGGCTTTATCATAACCCCATACAGGAAAGTGGTAGATGGCAAGGTCACCAACGAGATAGAGTATTTGGCAGCCTACGAAGAGGAAAACTATGTAATAGCTCAGCACACACCTATTGACCAAGAAGGTAGGATAAAGACAGATAGGGTGTTCGCAAGATACAAAAACGACATACAGATAGTTAAACCTCAGCAGGTCCATTACATGGATGTCTCTTCAAGACAGGTAGTTTCTGTTTCCGCTTCGCTTATTCCTTTCCTTGAACATGACGATGCCAACAGGGCTCTTATGGGTTCTAACATGCAAAGACAAGCTGTTCCTCTCGTGTTTACCTCTTCACCCCTTGTGGGCACAGGTATGGAAAAGAAAGTGGCATACGATAGCAGTGCGGTTGTTCTTGCCAAAAGAGGTGGTGTAGTAGAAGAAGTGGACAGCAAAAGGATCATAGTAAGGGTAAACCCAGAGGAGATAGACCCAAAGGATCCTACAGACATGGGCATAGACATATACGAGCTCAAAAAGATGAGCAGAACCAACCAAAATACTTGCATAAACGAAAGACCCTTAGTCTTTAAGGGTCAAAGGGTGAGTAAAGGCGAGGTATTGGCAGACGGACAGTCTACCGAACGGGGTGAGCTTGCTTTAGGTAAAGATGTGCTGGTTGCTTTTATGCCTTGGAGGGGGTATAACTTTGAGGACGCTATAGTTATCTCCGAGAGGTTAGTAAAGGAAGATGTGTTCACTTCTATACACATAGAGGAGCTTGAGGTAGAAGCCAGAGAGACAAAAATAGGTTATGAAGAGATAACAAGGTCCATACCTGGCGTGCCTGAAAGGGCATTGGCTCACCTTGACGAGTTTGGCATAGTAAGAATTGGCACTTATGTGAAACCTGGGGACATACTGGTAGGTAAGGTTACTCCCAAGGGGGAGCAGCAACTAACACCCGAAGAAAAGCTTCTTCAGGCTATCTTTGGAGAAAAGTCAAGAGATGTCAAAGACACATCTTTGAGGTGTCCTCCTGGTGTGGAAGGTGTGGTGGTAGATGTGCAGGTTTTTGCAAGAAGGGTAGGAGAAAGGCGCAATTACCTTGCGGAACATGTAGAAAGACAGGAAAAGGAAAACTTACGCAACGACCTTGAAAAGAAGAAAAAGCTCCTTGTAGAGGGTAGGAACAGCGTTATAAAAAGTTTAGTTTTGGGAAAGGAAACGGACAAAGATATCACCATTAAGAAAAAGACATACAAGGCGGGCACAAAGGTGGACGAAAAGACTTTTGAGACGCTTCTCAACTATATAGTAGCAAGGCCAGAAAATCTATTTGATGACAAAGAGCTTTGCGAAAAGATAAATCAGGTGAGAGAAAGAACAAAAGCGCAAGTAGAACTTCTTGAAAGGATCTACAAGGAGAAGGAAGAATCCATAGGCAAAAGAAGTGAGCTTCCCGCAGGTGTAATAGCGCTTGTGAAGGTTTATATAGCTCAGAAGAGGAAGATAAGGGTAGGCGATAAGATGGCAGGGAGACATGGAAACAAGGGTGTCATATCTATAGTGCTTCCCGTAGAGGACATGCCTTTCCTTCCGGACGGAACACCAGTAGACATAGTGCTAAACCCCCTGGGTGTGCCATCCCGTATGAATGTAGGTCAGATACTTGAGACCCATTTGGGATGGGCTTTGAAAGAACTGGGTAAAAAGTTGGAAGAACTCATATCCGAAATGGCAGACAGGAAGGAAATAGTGGAGTTTATAAAGAAAATATACTCTGTGGGAGATACTCCAAGCAGTGAGAATGCCAAGTACATAGAAGAATTCCTAAACAGCCTTAACGATGATGAGTTTATGGATGTGGTAAAGGGTTATGCAGAGAAGGGCATACCTGTGGCAACACCTGTGTTTGAGGGTGCAAACGAAGAGCACATAAAAGAACTTTTAAAGCTTGCAGGACTTCCAGAAGATGGAAGAACCGTGCTTTACGACGGAAGGACAGGAGAACCCTTTGACACTAGAGTGACTGTAGGGTACATGCACATGCTCAAGCTCATACACATGGTAGATGACAAAATACACGCAAGAAGCACCGGTCCTTATTCTTTGGTCACTCAGCAACCCTTGGGTGGAAGGGCACAGTTTGGAGGTCAAAGGCTTGGAGAGATGGAAGTTTGGGCTTTGGAAGCGCACGGTGCAGCTTACACACTTCAGGAGATGCTCACAGTCAAATCTGACGACATAGAAGGAAGGACAAAGGTTTACGAATCCATAGTGAAAGGCAAATACACCTACACACCCGGTATACCCGAGTCTTTCAGGGTGCTTGTAAGGGAGCTAAAAGCTTTAGGTTTGAATGTCAAGTGTGAAAACGGGGAATCAAAGCCCTGTGATCAGATTGAAGTAGAGGAGGAAGAAAAATGAGAAAGGGACTTCTTCCCTTTGAAAAAATAAAGCTTATGTTAGCGTCACCAGAAGAGATAAAAAGCTGGAGCTACGGGGAGGTAAAAAAACCAGAAACTATAAATTACAGAACTCACAAACCAGAAAAGGATGGGCTTTTCTGTGCCAAGATATTCGGTCCCATAAAGGATTACGAGTGCCTATGTGGAAAGTATAGAGGTAAAAGATTTGAAGGTACTATATGTGATAGGTGCGGGGTTGAAGTTACAAGGTCTTATGTGAGAAGAAAGAGGTTTGGACACATAGAACTTGCTGCGCCTGTTGCTCACATATGGTTTCTTAAAAGCTCTCCTTCCAAAATAGCCACCTTGCTTAACCTCTCCACGAGGGATGCAGAAAGAGTTGTCTACTTTGAGTCCTATTTGGTTATAGAGTATCCCATGAGCGAAGAGGAAGAAAAGAGATTTGAGGAGATGGAAGACACCATACCCATTAAGGATGATATGGGAAACACCAAGTTCGTAAAGCTTTATGTGGTCGATGAAGACAAATACATGAGTGAGTATGCAACAAGCTTGGAACACAGATACGAAGGTGGTATGGGTGCAGAAATCATAAAGAAGGTGCTGGCAAGTCTTGACCTTTCTACTTATGCCAAAAAGCTCAGAGAGGAGGTAAAGCCTTACAGCTTTGGCTTTGAGGACCTTGGAAAGCACTTAGAGGAAAAGTACAAAAAGCTCTACCACAAAATGGTAAAAATCATCGCAGAAGATTTTAGATTGCTAAGTGTAGACATAAGGCACCCCGACAGTATGACCTTGGAACAAGCCATATTGGGCATTCTAAATGAAGAGTATTACCTTAATGTGAGGACAGGAGAGCTGTTTGCTGAAGATTGCGGAGAAGACTGTCTGACAGGTAGAGAAGCTCTGCGTGAGTATTACGAAAGGTTAAAAGAGAAAAAGAAAGACCTTCCAGTGTTTGAAAAGATAAAGGAAGACATAAGGAACGCTGTTCTTAAGGAAGTATCTGAAGCAAAAGTGAGAAAAGCCATAAGGATTCTCAAACTAGTAGAAGACTTTATAAAGAGTGGCAACAGACCCGAGTGGATGATTCTTGAGGTTTTACCCGTACTTCCTCCGGAGCTAAGACCCCTTGTGGCTCTTGATGGAGGAAGGTTTGCCACTTCAGACCTTAACGACCTTTACAGGAGGATCATAAACAGGAACAACAGACTAAAAAGACTCATAGAGCTTGACGCACCAGAGATCATCATAAGAAACGAAAAGAGGATGTTGCAAGAAGTGGTGAGCGCTCTTATAGACAACGGCAAGCGCGGAAGGGTGATAACCCAAAACGGACGGCCCCTAAAGTCCCTTTCTGACTATCTGAAAGGTAAGCAAGGGCGCTTCAGGCAAAACCTTCTTGGAAAAAGAGTAGATTACTCAGGAAGGTCTGTGATAGTTGTGGGTCCAGAACTTAAAATGCACCAGTGCGGACTTCCCAGAATAATGGCTCTTGAGCTTTTTAAACCTTTCGTATACAGAAGGCTTGAAGAGAAGGGATACGCAACTTCTATAAAGAATGCCAAGAAACTCGTAGAGCAAAAGACACCAGAAGTGTGGGAATGCCTTGAGGAAGTAGTAAAACAGCATCCTGTACTGCTCAACCGTGCTCCTACTCTTCACAGAATGTCCATACAAGCTTTTGAGCCTGTTCTCATAGACGGTAAAGCCATACAGCTACACCCCTTGGTATGTCCACCTTTTAACGCAGACTTTGACGGGGACCAGATGGCGGTTCATGTACCTTTGGGTATAACTGCACAGTTAGAGGCATACATTCTCATGCTCTCAACCCAAAACATTATCTCCCCAGCTCATGGAAAACCCATCACTATGCCATCGCAAGACATTATCTTAGGTGTGTATTACATCACTCAAGAAGTTCCGGGAGTAAAAGGAGAAGGAAAGCTCTTTCTGAGCAAAGAAGATGTAATATTGGCTCTTGAAAACCAGAAAGTGGACCTTCATGCTAAGATAAAGCTGAGGCTTGAAGATGGTAAGATTGTAGAGACAACTCCCGGGAGAGTTCTGCTTAACAAAATACTGCCAGAGGGACATCCTTTTGTGAATGAGCCCTTAGATAAGAAAAAGGTCTCTAAACTTATCACCAACATATACAATAAGTACGGTATAGAAAGAACGGCGAGCTTTCTTGATGACCTAAAAGAACTGGGTTTTAGTATGGCAACCAAAGCAGGGATATCCATAAGCGTAGAAGACCTGCAAATACCCAATGTAAAGAAGGACATACTTAAGTCTGCCTTTGAACAAGCTGACGAGATAATAGATCAGTATATGAAAGGCTTGCTTACCAACAAAGAGCGCTACAACAGAATAATAGACCTGTGGTCTGAGATCACTGACAAGGTTTCCAAGTCCATGTTTGAAGAGATAGAAAGAACACAAAGGCAGGAAGAAGGGAAGGTCTACCCGGGTACCTTTAACCCCATATACATGATGGCAAACTCTGGAGCAAGAGGAAACAGGGATCAAATAAGACAGCTTGCAGCTATGAGAGGACTTATGGCAAAGCACACGGGAGAGTTTATAGAAACACCCATCATATCCAACTTCAGGGAAGGGCTTTCCGTGCTTGAATACTTCATATCCACTTATGGTGCGAGGAAAGGTCTTGCGGATACCGCGCTCAAAACCGCCTTTGCAGGTTATCTAACCAGAAGGCTTGTAGATGTGGCTCAGGACATTATGATAACAGAAGAAGATTGTGGTACTCATAGAGGCATAGACATGACTGCCATAGTAGAAGGTGGTGAAGAAAAGGTACCTCTAAAAGACAGAATCATCGGCAGAACTTTGGCAGAGGACCTAATAGACCCATACACAGGTGAGACTATAGCCAAACGCAACCAGATAGTAGACGAAAGTCTTGCAGAAAAGATCGTGCATGCAGGCATAGAAAAGGTCAAAGTCAGATCACCCCTCACATGCGAAACTAAGTTTGGTATATGCGCCATGTGTTATGGATGGGACCTTTCACAAAGAAAGCTCGTTGATGTAGGAGAAGCTGTAGGTATAATCGCAGCCCAGTCTATAGGAGAACCTGGAACACAGCTTACCATGAGGACTTTCCATATAGGTGGTGCGGCAGTTGCAGAAAAGGTCCAGAATGTTCTTGTATGCGAAAAAAGCGGAAAGGTAAAATATTACAACATAAAACTCATAAAGAACAGGGAAGGTAAATACATCAACATATCCAAGGATGCAGGTATAGCCATACTTGATAAAGACTCAAGACCCATAGAAAGACATGCAGTACCCTACGGTGCTGTCATTTTAGTGGAAGAGGGTACCCAAGTAAAGGAAGGTACCACCATAGCAGAGTGGGACCCCTTCAACACTTACATCATAGCGGAGGAAGGTGGGAAGGTAGAGTTCAAGGACATAGTGCTTGATGTTACCGTAAAGGAAGAAAGAGATCCCCTTTCTGGCAAAACATCCACAATAGTTTCCTTTACAAGACCTAAGGATGCCATGCTACACACTCCAAGAATAGTAGTGGCCGCACAAGACGGTAGAGAGCTTGCTTATGACCTTCCCGTAAACTCCATACTCAACATTCCCCCAGAAAACATAAAGGTAGAGTGGCTCGTATGTCCTACTTGCAGTGAATCTGAAGGTACAGAGATACAGCACAAATACTATGTGGTAAAGGACTACGAGGTTCAGCCGGGAGATGTGCTGGCAAGGATACCCAAAGAGATGGCAAAGGTAAGGGACATAGTAGGAGGTCTCCCCAGAGTGGAAGAGCTTTTTGAAGCAAGGAAGCCTAAAAATCCTGCCATACTCAGCGAAATAGACGGTACTGTTAGGATCTATGAGGATGCTGACGAGGTGATCCTTTACAATTCCAGAACGGGTGAAACAAGAAAGTATGACATAAGGAAGGATGAGTACATACTTGTAAGCCACGGTCAGTATATACAGAAAGGGAGCAACATAACGGACAGCATAAAAGCAGAGATAGAGGGACAAGTAAGGATAAAGGGAAGAGGCTACAAGCTTGTTGTGTACAACAGAGAGATGGGTTTGCAAAGAGAGTACTTTGTGCCTAAGGGTAAGCACCTGCTGGTTAAAAACGGAGATACAGTTAGAGCTGGAGATCCGCTAACGGATGGCACACCAGTCCCTGAGGAGATCCTCAGAATAAAAGGTATGGATGAGCTCCAAAAGTTCCTACTCAAAGAGGTGCAGATGGTTTATAGGCTTCAGGGTGTTGACATAAACGACAAGCACTTTGAAATCATCATAAGACAGATGCTGAGAAAAAGGAGAGTAGTAGACCCCGGAGATAGCAGGTTTTTGGTCAACGAGGGGGTGGATATAGAGGACTTAGAGCAGGAAGTTCAAAGGATAAAAGAAGAAGGAGGCAAACTGCCAAAAGTGGAACCCATTTTAGTAGGTATATCTAAGGCTGCGCTTACTGCAAGAAGCTGGATATCCGCCGCATCCTTCCAAGAGACACCTAAGGTGCTCACTGACGCATCCTGCGAAGGTAAAGTTGATGACCTCAGAGGTATAAAAGAGAATGTGATCATAGGGAACCTAATACCTGCCGGCACAGGTTCAGAAAAGTATGCCCAAGTAAAAGTTATAGAAGAAGCAAAGGCAAAAGCTCTCAAAGATGTGTTATAATAATAGACTGCTTGAAAGGAGGATGTGATGCCTACCATAAGCCAGCTTGTAAGGCAAGGCAGAGAGAAAAAGAAGAAAAAGAGTAAATCACCTGCTCTGCAGGGGAATCCCCAAAAGAGGGGAGTCTGCGTCAGGGTTTATACGGTGACACCCAAAAAACCCAACTCTGCTCTTAGAAAAGTAACAAGGGTGAGGCTTTCCAACGGTATAGAAGTGACCGCATACATACCGGGAGAAGGTCATAACCTTCAAGAACACTCCATAGTACTGGTAAGGGGTGGTAGGGTTAAGGACCTTCCCGGCGTGAGGTACAAAGTGATAAGAGGCGCACTTGATACTGCCGGCGTTGCCAACAGGAAGCAGTCAAGGTCCAAATACGGTGCCAAAAGACCTAAACAACAGGCAGGAGGTAAAAAGTAATGCCTAGAAAGGGATCAGTTCCTTCCAGAGAAACACCACCAGACCCAGTTTACGGAGATGTGCTCGTTGCAAAGCTTATAAACAAAGTTATGAAGGATGGTAAAAAGGGCGTTGCGGAATACATAGTTTATACAGCATTAGAAGAGGCATCAAAAGAAGCCAAAATGACACCTGTTGAACTTCTCCATAAAGTGGTAGATGAGTTAAAACCAGAGTATGAGGTAAGACCCAGAAGAGTAGGTGGTGCCACCTATCAGGTACCGGTAGAAGTCCCACCAAGAAGGCAGATAAGCTTAGCTCTAAAGTGGCTTGTAGAAGCGGCAAGGAACAGAGCAAGACACAGAGGTAGCTATACCATGGTGGAAAGACTAAAGGCCGAAATGTTAGATGTACTTGAGGGGAAAGGTGGTGCCATAAAGAAGAAGGAAGATACGCACAAGATGGCAGAAGCTAATAAGGTTTTTGCTCACTTTAGATGGTAAAGGAGGATAAAAAATGTCTAGGACAGTACCCATAGAAAGACTCAGGAACATAGGGATAGTGGCTCACATAGATGCGGGAAAGACAACAACCACAGAAAGGATACTCTATTACACAGGAAAAACTTACAAGATAGGAGAAGTGCACGAAGGTGCTGCTACTATGGACTGGATGCCTCAAGAAAAAGAGAGGGGCATCACCATAACAGCGGCAACCACCGCATGCTACTGGAAGGATCACCAAATAAACATCATAGACACACCAGGGCACGTGGACTTTTCTGTTGAAGTAGTAAGGTCCATGAAGGTCTTGGACGGCATCATATTCATCTTCTCCGCGGTGGAAGGTGTACAGCCTCAGTCAGAAGCCAATTGGAGGTGGGCAGACAGGTTTGGAGTTCCAAGGATCGCCTTCATAAACAAATTGGACAGGTTGGGTGCAGACTTTTATAGAGTCTTTAATGAGATAGAGAAAAAGCTCAGTATAAAACCTGTTGCGGTTCAAATACCTGTAGGTGCAGAAGACCAGTTTAAGGGTGTTATAGACCTTATGAACATGAAAGCCATTATATGGCTCGAGGAAACTCTTGGAGCAAAGTATGAAGTAGTTGATATCCCTCCCGAATACTTAGAAAAGGCTCAAGGGTGGAGAGCCAGAATGGTAGAAGCCATAGTGGAAAACGACGATGAGCTTATGATGAGGTACTTAGATGGAGAGGAGGTGTCTGTTGAGGATCTCAAAAGAGTTTTAAGGGGCGCTACTATAAACAGAAAGTTAGTACCCGTGCTTTGCGGTTCTGCTTTTAAAAACAAGGGTGTTCAGCCTCTTTTGGATGCAGTAATAGATTATCTTCCTTCTCCTCTTGATGTGCCACCTGTAAAAGGGATAAACCCCAAAACTTCAGAAGAAGAAGAGAGAAAGCCTTTTGACGAAGAGCCTTTCTGTGCTTATGTGTTTAAAGTGATGAGCGATCCGTATGCAGGACAGCTCACTTACTTTAGGGTCTTTTCTGGGAAAGTATCTGCGGGCTCTTATGTTTACAATGCTACAAAAGATAAAAAAGAAAGGATAGGAAGATTGCTTTTAATGCACGCTAACTCCAGGGAGGATGTGCAAGAAGCGGCTGCAGGCGAAATAGTTGCTGCAGTAGGACTTGATGCTACAACGGGAGACACTCTGTGCGACGAAAAATCTCCCATACTTCTTGAAAAACTTGAGTTTCCTGAGCCTGTCATTTCTATGGCAATAGAACCAAAGACTAAAAAAGACCAAGAGAAGTTATCACAAGTGCTCAACAAGTATATGAAAGAAGACCCTACCTTTAAGGCAAGCGCTGACCCAGAGACGGGTCAAACCCTAATACACGGTATGGGAGAACTTCACCTTGAGATCATGGTAGACAGAATGAAAAGAGAGTATGGTATAGAGGTGAATGTGGGTAAACCTCAAGTAGCCTACAAAGAAACTATTAAAAGACATGCCCAAGCGGAAGGTAAATTTATAAGACAGACAGGTGGAAGAGGACAGTACGGACATGTGGTGATAGAAATAGAGCCCCTAGAAAGGGGTCAGGGTTTTGTATTTGAAAATGCTATAGTTGGAGGTGTAATACCAAAAGAGTTCATCCCTGCTGTGGAACAAGGTATTAGGGAAGCCACACAGAGTGGTGTACTGGCAGGTTATCCCGTTGTGGATGTTAAAGTTAGACTTTTTGATGGATCATACCATGAGGTAGACTCCTCTGAGATGGCTTTCAAGATAGCCGGTTCTATAGCCTTTAAAGAAGCAGTAAAGAAGGCAACTCCTGTACTCCTTGAGCCCATAATGGAGGTGGAGGTAGAGACCCCAGAGGATTATGTGGGAGATGTCATAGGAGACCTCAATTCTAGAAGAGGAAAGATAATGGGAATGGAAAACAAAGGTGTGATAACAGTAGTCAAAGCTTTAGTGCCTTTAGCAGAGATGTTTGGTTATGCCACCACTCTAAGGAGCTTGACACAGGGAAGAGGAACCTTTATAATGAAATTTTCTCATTACGATGAGGTTCCCCAAAGCATAGCGGAACAGATCATAGGGGAACGCATGGCAGGAGCTAAAACTTAACGAATATGCGGAGGTAATACAATGGCGAAGGAGAAGTTTATAAGAGAGAAGGAGCATGTCAATGTGGGAACAATAGGACATGTAGACCACGGTAAATCCACCTTGACATCTGCCATAACCTGTGTGCTTGCTGCTGGCGTTATGCCAGGAGGCAAAGCAAGATGCACAAGATACGAAGAGATAGACAAAGCACCAGAAGAAAAAGAAAGAGGTATAACTATAAACATCACACATGTAGAGTACGAAACACCCAAAAGACACTACGCTCATGTGGACTGCCCAGGACACGCCGACTACATCAAAAACATGATAACGGGTGCAGCACAGATGGACGGTGCTATTTTGGTGGTTTCCGCTGCAGACGGACCCATGCCCCAAACGAGAGAACATGTGCTTCTTGCAAGACAGGTAAATGTGCCTTACATAGTGGTCTTCATGAACAAGTGTGACATGGTAGATGACCCAGAACTTTTAGACCTTGTGGAGCTTGAAGTAAGGGAACTACTTTCCAAGTATGAGTTTCCTGGTGATGAGGTGCCAGTCATAAGGGGTTCAGCCTTAGGGGCTCTGCAAGAACTTGACGGAGGGAAACCAGACAAGTGGTGCAATTCCATAGTAGAGCTACTCAATGCCATGGATCAGTACATACCCACACCGGTAAGGGAAGCGGACAAACCTTTTCTGATGCCCATAGAGGATGTATTTACCATATCAGGGCGTGGGACAGTGGTAACAGGCAGAGTAGAGAGGGGTGTATTAAAACCTGGGGAAGAAGTAGAGATAGTAGGATTAAGGGAAGAGCCACTAAAGACAGTAGCAACATCCATAGAGATGTTTAGGAAGATACTGGACGAGGCATTACCTGGGGACAATGTGGGGGTACTGCTTAGGGGAGTAGGGAAAGACGATGTAGAGAGGGGGCAAGTGTTAGGAAAGCCTGGTACAGTCAAACCACACAAACGCTTTAGGGCACAGGTGTATGTACTTAGCAAAGAGGAAGGTGGTAGGCACACACCCTTTTTTGTGAACTACAGGCCACAGTTTTACTTTAGGACGGCGGATGTGACGGGGACAGTGGTGAAGTTGCCAGAGGGACAAGAGATGGTGATGCCTGGGGACAATGTGGAGCTTGAGGTGGAGCTAATACAACCCATAGCGATGGAAGAGGGGCTTAGGTTTGCCATAAGGGAAGGAGGCAGGACTGTAGGTGCTGGTGTGGTTACCCAAATCATCGATTGAGAGGTGGAAAGATGGAGGAGCTAATACGAATAAAGCTAAGGTCTTATGATTACAGGCTTCTCGATCAGTCTGTGAAGCAGATCATAGACACGGTTAAAAGGACAGGTGGTATAGCCAAAGGTCCCATACCCCTTCCCACATTGAAAAAAAAGTGGATAGTGCTTCGCTCTCCGCATAAATTTGACCAATCAAGAGAACACTTTGAGATAAGGGAACACAGAAGGATAATAGATATAACGAGGATAACTCCTCAAACGGTAGAATCTCTTATGAGTATAAGCTTACCTGCTGGCGTAGATGTAGAACTAAAAATGAGGAGCTAAACATGGCTATAGGTTTGACGGGAAAAAAGTTAGGCATGACGAGGGTCTTTCTCAAAGACGGAACCGCATTGCCTGTTACTATGATAGAAGTGCCACCTCATGTAGTAGTAGCCATAAGAACTCCAGAAAGGGAAGGATATCCAGCTCTTCAACTGGGTACCTTTTCTGCAAAAGAAAAACACCTTACAAAACCGCAGATAGGTCATCTGCAGAAGGCTGGTGTGAAGCTCCTAAGGGTGCTCAAAGAGTTCCAAGTGGATACAATAGAAGGCTATAAGATAGGGCAGGAAATTAGCGTTGCAGATGTTTTTACCCCTGGTGAATTGGTAGATGTAATAGGTATTAGTAAAGGAAGAGGCTTTACTGGAACCATGAAAAGATGGGATTTTGGTGGTTTCCCAGCGTCCCACGGTCATAGGTATCACAGGGCAGTAGGTTCTATAGGAAACAGGTCAGACCCAGGAAGGGTATGGAAAGGTAAAAGGATGGCAGGACACTACGGTGCTCAGAAAGTAAGGGTACAGTCCCTTTTTGTGGTTGATGTAATACCAGAGAAAAATCTTCTTTTAGTAAAAGGTTCAGTGCCTGGTCCTACAGGCGGTCGTGTGATCATAGAGAAGAGTAGCGTATCCTACAGAAAGTCCCAGAGGCTTAAACTTAACAGACTCAAACACATAACGGAAAATCTTGTAAAAGGAGCACAAGCATGAAAGTGGGAGATATGGAATTAAGAGATGACATTTTTAATGTTGAGGTAAACAGGCACATACTTTGGGAAGTGGTAAAGTGGCAACTCTCATCAAGAAGACAGGGAACCCACAGCACAAAAACCAGAGGTGAAGTTTCATACAGCGGAAGAAAGCTCTTACCACAAAAAGGTACGGGTAACGCAAGGCACGGAGATAGAGGGGCTAACATATTTGTAGGTGGTGGTATAGCTCATGGTCCCAAACCTACAGATTATTATTACAGTTTACCTAAGAAAGTCAGGAAGTTGGGGCTGAGGATGGCACTATCCTCAAAGGCACAAGAAGGTAGACTGCTTATATTTGACAGCGTTCATATGGGAGATGTACCTAAAACAAAGAAAGCTCTTGAGTTTCTAAAAAACATGGGAATAAGAGACATGAAGGTTCTTATAGTTCTTCCAGAAAAGGATCAGGTGGTGATGAAATCCTTTAGGAATCTTCAGACGGTAAAGGTGCTTCCCGTGGAAGGTCTGAATGTTTATGATATACTTTGGGCAGATGTGCTTGCCCTTCACAAAAAAGCCATAGAGAAAATATACGAGAGGTTATCAGCATGAGAAAGCCCGAAGAGGTAATAATAAGGCCAATAATAACAGAAAAGAGCAACAGACTTATAGAAGACCACAAAAAATACACTTTTGAGGTTGCTCTTGATGCAACCAAGCACGAAATAAAATATGCAGTAGAACAGCTATTTAAAGTACCTGTGTTGAAGGTAAACACCATCATAGTAAAGCCTAAAAAGAAGAGAGTGTTAGGCAAGTTCAGAAGATATGGATACACGCGCTCTTACAAAAAAGCTATAATTACCATTCCTCCTGATAAGGAGATAGACTTATTAAATTTGTGAGGTAAACCTATGGGTGTAAGAAAGTTAAAGCCGGTCACTAACGGTCAGAGGCACGCTATCCTTTACGACTTTGAAGAGATAACAAAAAAGGAGCCAGAAAAGGCTCTTTTAGTTCATTGGCACAGAGCAAAAGGAAGATCCCGTCAGCAAGGGAAGATAACCTCACGCTCAAGAGGAGGAGGGCACAAAAAAAGGTACAGGCTAATAGATTTCAAGAGGGACAAAAGTTTAGTGCCTGCAAAAGTGGTTGCCATAGAGTACGACCCTTATAGGTCTGCAAGAATAGCTCTGCTTCACTACTTGGATGGTGAGAAAAGGTACATACTTTGGCCAGAGGGGCTTGAAGTTGGCAGTACTGTAATGTCCATATCTTACCAAGATGCAGAGCAAGGTAAAGAGCTTCCAGAGATAAAGACAGGCAACGCTATGCCTCTCAAGTACATACCCGTAGGTACCCTAGTACACAATGTGGAACTCCATCCGGGAAAAGGAGGTCAATTAGCAAGGTCTGCTGGTATGTCCGCTCAAGTGCTCGGTAAAGTAAATGACTATGTACAGCTTAGGCTACCTTCGGGAGAGATTAGGTTAGTGCACCAAAGATGCATGGCAACTATCGGCAGAGTAGGTCTTGCAGAACATGAGCTTATAAAGTATGGAAAAGCTGGGCGCTACAGGTGGCTTGGCTGGAGACCTCACACGAGAGGTACCGCCATGAACCCCGTAGACCATCCTCACGGTGGTGGTGAAGGAAAAACCAAGGGTAAGCACCCAGAGTCTCCTTGGGGTTGGAAGACAAAAGGATACAAAACCAGGAGAGGCAAAAAGTACTCAGACAAGTTTATACTCTCCAGAAGGAAAGGAGGAGTCCAGCAATGAGTTTCAGGGGGACTTGGAATAAAAGAACCAGGCTAATAGAAAATCCAGATGTTTTCCTCAAACTCTATAAGAAGACCCAAAGGATATACAAAAAAGTTAGAAAAGTGCAGCACACAGAAAGCTTGTTCCAAAAAGCTCTTGAAAAGTACAAGAAAGTGTGGGAAGAGTACAGAGCTCTAGTCAACAAAAAGGCTTGGGTAGACCCAAAACTGTGGAAGAGGGTAAGGATTATGAACCAGACTGGAGACAGAAAGGTAATCAAGACATACAGCAGAGACACCACCATAATTCCAGAGTTTGTGGGACACACCATAGCGGTGCATAACGGGAAAACCTTTGTACCTGTTTACATAACTTCCGATATGGTGGGTCATAAGCTTGGAGAGTTTGCACCTACAAGGACTTTTAAAGGCCACCCAGAAAAATCTGCAAAAGTGGCCAAAAAGAAGTGAGGTAAGGAACATGGAAGTCAGAGCGGTTTTAAGGTACGCAAAGATCTCACCAACAAAGGTGAGGCAGGTTTTAAGAGTAATACAGGGGCAAAATGCCGGAAACGCCCTTTATCAGCTAAAGGTGATACCAAAGAAAAGTGCAAGGATCGTTGAAGGAGTGCTTAAAAGTGCGTTAGCTAATGCAGAACAGCACGGGCTTGATATAGAAAATGTTTACATAAAGAAAGCAGTAGCGGATGAGGGTCCCATGTATAAAAAGTGGATGCCAAGAGCACATGGAAGAGCAACCATGCTCAGAAAAAGGACATCTCACATAACCATAGTGTTGGAAGAGAAAAAGGAGGAGAAGTAAATGGGTCAGAAGACACATCCCATAGGTTTCAGGATAGGTGTGATAAAAGAGTGGAACTCCAGGTGGTTTGCCGGCAAAAGGGAATACACAAAGCTTCTCCACGAAGATATAAAGATAAAGGAATACATAAAGAAAAGATACGCTTCTGCGGGCATCTCTAAGGTGGTTATAGAAAGAGCTGCAGAAAAGGTAAAAGTCAGGGTATTTGCTGCAAGACCAGGTATTATAATAGGAAGGAAGGGAGCGGAAGTGGAACAGCTAAAGAAAGATATAGAAAGTATAGCTGTTGGGAAAGATATTACCATAACCGTTGACGAGGTAAGATTGCCAGAGCTTGATGCTCAGCTCGTGGCAGAGGAAATAGCACTTCAGATAGAGAGACGCGTATCTCACAGAAGAGCCATGAAAAGAGCCATAGACAACGCTTTCAAAGCAGGTGCGAAAGGCGTGAAAGTCCAAGTAAAGGGTAGGATAGGTGGCGCAGAACTTGCAAGAACTGAATGGTTTCTGGTAGGAAGAATGCCTCTGCAAACCCTCAGAGCGGATATAGATTACGGTTTTGCGGTTGCTCAGACCAAATATGGCGTTTTGGGCGTAAAGGTTTGGATATACAAAGGCGATATACTAAAAGGCGGTAAAGAAGAGATTATAAAGAAAATAGAGGAAGACCTTAAGAAAGCGGAAAAGGAGGTATAAAAGATGTCTTTCTTGGCACCAAAAAAGACTAAATTTAGGAAATCTCAGAGGGGAACGCTAAAGGGTAAAGCTTTTAGAGGAAACAAACTTGCTTTTGGTGAGTATGGTATACAGGCTTTAGAATCCCATTGGTTGACTCAGAGGCAGATAGAAGCTGCCAGAATAGCCCTTGTGCGTGCTCTAAGAAAGGGAGCTAAAGTGTGGATAAATGTATTTCCGGATAAGCCTTATACCAGAAAGCCCAACGAGGTAAGAATGGGTGGTGGAAAGGGTGATCCAGAAGGATTTGTAGCGGTAGTAAAGCCCGGAAGGATACTCTTTGAGTTCGCCGGAGTACCCCAAAGCGTAGCTGAAGAAGCTTATAAGTTAGTTTCTGCCAAGCTCCCCATAAAGGTAAGGCTCGTAAAAGCTGGAGGTATAACCCTATGAAGGCACAAGAACTCAAAAAGTTGAGCCTGCAAGACCTTAGGAAGAAAGAAGAAGAGCTAAGGAGAGAACTTTTAAGACTCAGGTTTAAGAAAAAGGTGGAAGGTTTGCCCAACATAATGTCTATAAGAAACACAAAAAGAGAGTTAGCCAGAGTGCTTACCATAATAAGAGAAAAGGAGTTGAGAGGTGAAAGCTGATGAGTAGAAAAGAGTTTGTAGGTGTGGTTGTGAGCGACAAGATGCAAAAAACGGTGGTAGTTAAAGTAGACAGAAAAGTACCCCATCCCCTATACAAGAAGCACATAATAAAGAGCAAAAAATACCACGCGCACGATCCTAATAACGAGTGTAAGATGGGTGATGTGGTGCTTATACGGGAGACAAGACCTCTCTCCAAGACAAAAAGATGGGTAGTTGTAAAGATACTTCAAAGAGCCAGGTCGCCCGAGGAAAACCTAAGCTAAGATTATGTACTTTTTAATACAAAAACATAAGACCTTATTTGCCCTAATAGTTACATTATCGTCCGGAGCTTTCTTTCTTTGGCTTTTTTTTACAGGAAGCATCAGGGACATCACTTCTGTAGGTAAAAAGTGTGTAGCAGAGGTAAACGGTAGCTGTATAACTTTAAGAGAATATAGAAGAGAACTTTTAAGGTTTTCCAACATACAGAATAAAGAGCTTGAGGAGATCATAAAAAAGCAAGTAATTGATAACCTTATCACACAAGAACTTCTCTATCAAAAAGCTAGGTCCTTAGGTTACTCTGCTTCGGATAAGGAAGTTATCAGCGTCATAAAAAGCGACCCAACCTTCCAAGAAGGGGGAAGTTTCAGTGCTTCTAAGTATAAAGAACTCCTTTCAAGGCTTGGACTTGTTCCAGAGGAGTATGAAGATTATATAAGAAAGATGTTAACAATACAAAAGTTACTTGCGTTAGTTTCCAACGGCGTTTACCTTTCGGAAAGGGAAAAAGAGGTCAATTTGGCAGTTCAGTCTACCTTGCTATCCGGTAGACTTTACATACTCACACCTGCTAATGTGGAGATCTCTTACAACCCTACGCAGGAGGAGATGTTAAGCTTTTACGAGAAAAACAAAGAGCTTTTTAGAAAACCAGAAACCAAGCTAATAAGAGTTTGGAAAGAAAAGGACAAGGGGAAAGTAGAAGAGCTTTACAAGTCTATAAAGGAAGGTAAGATGCCTCAAGGCTACACTGAGTATGTGCTTCCTACTGATGAAAGTAAACTACCTGAAGTTATAAGCTCTGAGGTTTCCAGGTTAAGTGAAAAAGACCGCATTTCTGTTTCTAAGGTAGGAGATGAGTATGTACTAATATATCTTTACAAGATTGAACCTCCGGGTGTGAAAAGCTTTGATGAGGTAAAAGACCAGATCAGGTCTACACTAATAGAGCGGAAGAAGTTGTCAGCATTACAAGAAAAGGCGCAAGAATTATATAAGCTTCTTTCAGAAGGTAAAGAGGTTAGCATCAAGTACATAGCTTTTAACGACACACCCGCAAGCCAGATCATGAGCATAGCAAAGATAAGGCAGGAACAAGTAGTTCCCTTTTTGCTGTCAAAAGAGAAGGTATTTGGTCCTTATGAGTTGGCACAAGGTTATGGTGTTTTCCTAATAACAGAGAGAAAGAAAAAAAACATGAAGGAAGATGAAGCAAAAAAGCTGACACAGGACATCTTGAACATGAAGTCAGACACCATGGTAAATTATCTTATAGAGCATCTTATGAGGAAGAGTAAAATAAAGGTAAACGAAGAATTAATAAAAGGAGGAGCTTAATGGGTATGTGGAGAACAGCTATAACTCAGCATTTGGGACACGAGACTTATATAAGAGGTTACAGGCTTCTTGATCTGGTAGGTAATCTTTCTTTTGCGCAGGCTGTTTATCTCATACTAAAAGGTGAGCTTCCAACAGAAAGGGAGAGTAGAATGATGGAAGCCATGCTGGTTTCCGTGATAGACCACGGCATAGCCCCACCTTCCGCTATAGCTGCAAGAGCTGTCGCATCTGGTGGTAATTCTTTGAATGTGGGAGTGGCGGCAGGTATATTAGCTTTTGGTTCTGCTCACGGTGGTGCCTTGGAGGATGCCATGAAGTTTATGCAGGAGGGTGTAGCAAGCGGGAAAGGTGTAGAGGACATAGTTAAAGAATATTTTTCCGTAAAAAAACCCATACCGGGGTACGGACACAGGTACTATAAGGACTTTGACCCAAGAACCAAAAGGCTTATGGACATTGCCAAGGCTTTGGAATTTTACGGAAAGCACTGTGAATTTGCCCAGGCGGTAGAAGAAGAGATAGCAAAACAGAAAGGCAAAAGGCTTGTCCTTAATGTAGATGGAGCCATAGCTGCGGTTGCGTCAGAAATGGGTTTTGACTGGAGGCTGGGGAAAGGCTTCTTCATCATAGGTAGAGTTCCGGGGCTTGTAGCGCATGTTTACGAAGAGCTAACCACAGAAAAACCCTTCTCTAAAAGGCTTGACGAGGAGAAAGATGTGGAATACACGGGACTGCCTCCAAGGGATCTACCACCTGAGATAAAAAAGATTTAGGATGCAAGAGTTTGTATCAAAAATATACAAAGGTTTCATGATTTTGGCTTTCAACATAACTATAGTTGTGCTTATTATAGGCTTGTTTATAGGTATTTACAGAACCGTATTGGAAATAGGTTTAACCGCTTCTGAAGCAACGGTTAGGCTTGGCTTTAAGGAGCTTGTTTCCAATGTACTTTCTCTTATAATTGTGTTTGAACTTATAAGAGCTTTTATAGAGTTTTTTGAATACGAAAGGGTAAGGGTAGAGATTCTCTTAGAGGTGCTTATAGCTTTTATCATAAGGGAATTTATGCTTCACCTTTTTGAAGGTAAGATGTCTGGTAGCGATGTGTTTTTTTGGTCTTTTGGTATAGCTTTCCTAATAGTTGCTAGGTTTATAAGCCTTTTTTACAGAGTGGCAAAGGCTTAGTAAGCTTCTTCTTCAACGCGTATGACTACAGGCTCTCCCATTATGACGGGGAGGTTTTTTATCTCCTTTATAGCTTTTTGCATACTGCTTTCGTAAGCTTTGTGCGTTAGTATAACAAGAGGGACTACAGGTTCACCTTCCCTACCTGCCATCTTGCAAACCTTCTCTTTTTGAAGAACACTGGCTATGCTTATGTTATAATCTGCCAAAACCCTGGAAACACTTGCCAATACGCCCGGTCTATCAGGCACATCAAACCTCATGTAATACCTACTGTAAAAGTCCCTGCTCAAATATAAAGATGAGTCTTCCCATTGGAATTCATCCTTATCTTTTGTACAAAAGAGGAGTTTTTTAGCTATGTCCACTATATCAGAAACTACCGCAGAAGCGGTAGGCTGACCACCAGCACCCTTACCGTAAAACATGGTCTTGCCTACAAAATCACCCTCTACCATTATGGCGTTATAGACATCGGAAACCTTAGCAAGAGCATCCTCCGACCTTATAAAAGTAGGATGAACCCTGACTTCCATACTTGTGTCTCTTCTTTTTGATATAGCAAGAAGTTTTAGAGTGTACCCAAGCTCTTTCCCAAGCTCCAAGTCAAGCAGATCAAGGTCTCTTATACCTTCTACATAAACCTCCTCAAAGGGTACATACCTACCGAAGGCAATCATGGAAAGTATGCATATCTTGTGGGCAGAATCCCAACCATCTATGTCAAGAGAGGGGTCTGCTTCTGCATAACCCTGTTTTTGAGCAAGTGCAAGAGCGTGCGAAAAGTCCATACTTTCTTCAAGCATTTTTGTGAGTATATAGTTAGTAGTTCCGTTAAGAATACCATATATGGCTATTATCCTGTTGCCTACAAGACCTTCCTTTAGGGCTTTAACTATGGGGATACCGCCGCCTACAGATGCCTCAAAACCTATGTGCACACCCCTTTCCCTGGCTTTTCTGAAGACCTCAAGACCGTCTTCCGCAAGCAAGCGTTTGTTAGCAGTAATTACATGTTTGTTTTCTTCAAGAGCTTCAAGTATAAGGTTTTTAGCAAAATCCTTGCCACCTACAAGTTCAACGACTATATCACTCTCTTTTATAACCTCCCTGTAATCGTGCGTCCTTAGGTAAGCAGGTACTTCTATCTCCCTCTTTCTTTCCCAATCCTTGTCTGCCACTTTTGTCAGTACAAGCTCTACACCTGTCTTTTTCTGTATTATGTGAGAGTTTTCTAACAACAGTTTTACCGTCCCCGTTCCTACTACTCCGCAACCTACTATGCCTACTTTTACCTTCACACATTTATTATAACTTAAGTTTTTGAGATGGGTTAAAGGATGGCTCTAAGAGATTGTCGGAACCTAACGGTAGCATCTAAACAGCCATAGGCGTTATCTTTTAGAAGTCCATAATCCATAAAAGAAAAGCTGGAAAGATACTGCACAAGTTGTCTCAAATAGTCTGGTTTAGACATGCGATCCATATCTTCCGCTACCACATCTGCCCTTTTGCTGCTTGGCATGTAGTGAGCCAGATGTATGGGTTTTCCATACGCAGAGAAAAACTGACAGTTTTTCAGTATCCTTTCTGGATTTCCATAGCCACTATTCTCGCTTGCTTTTATCCCCATCATGCTCTGGAAGAATATGGCGCTGCTACTTGTAATGACTGGTTCAAAGTACTTTATAAAGTTTATGCCTTCGTCAAATTCTACAAGCCAACCTCCAAAGCATATGCCTACATCCGCGGAGGGCATCTGAGCTCTTATTAACCCAACCGCTCTCTGTAGATTATCTCTCAGAGGTCCAAAGTATTCTTGTGTTGTAGAGTTTATCCTATCAGAGTAGGCATAAGGATCTTGGCATGTTCTGTCATATCTACAAGCGCTGTAGGTGGACTGTTCTGTAGCCAAAGCAAAGTAAATCTTGTTTTTAAACTGAAGCACAAGATAGCTAAGGAGCTCTCTTAGGTCTTCAAGAAACTGTGAGGAGATGTGATAATCTCCATAAGTAGCAGGTCCCAGAGCAGGGTTTTGTCCATCGTAATTTTCCCATGTGATCACCATAAGCTCATATCCCATACCCGACCACTCTTGAAACCTGCCTTTGTTTGCCCATTCCCTTACATATTGCATGCTTGGAGAGTATATCCTCCCTTGATAATCTCTGGCACCGTTTATCCACATGCAGAGTATGTTAGGTTTTATGGCATCCAGTACTCTTTTACCATCTGGGTCGTAGGCGTCAACCATTCTTTCTGGGTCCATCCCCAACCCGAATTTTATAGTTTTGGGTGCTATAGGCGTAGATGGTGCAGGCGTATAAGGTGCGGGTGCCAACGATGAAACCCCAGAGTTCCCACCACCCCCACAGTTTAGCCAACTGCCTGCTAACGCTCCCAAGATAAGTTTTATAAACTCTCTTCTTTTCACCTTAGCAACCATTATAACCCAAGGGAAGATATAAATGATTATATGATTTATATCATATTGAGAAGACCTGACAAGTTCTTATAATGGTAGTATGGAAAGGACGCTCATAATCATAAAGCCCGATGCCTTCCAAAAGGGAGCGACGGGGAAAATAATAGACAGATTTATAGAAGAAGGCTTTAACATACTGGCTATGAAGCTTTTTAGGTTTAGCAGGGAGCAAGCAGAGAAATTTTACCTAGTGCATAAGGATAGACCCTTTTACAGGGAGCTTGTTGAGTTTATGATTTCAGGACCTGTTGTTGCCTGCGTTCTTGAAGGTGATAATGCTATAAAGAGGGTTAGAGACATTATAGGACCTACGGATAGCCAAGAGGCAAGACAGGTTGCACCTTCCTCCATAAGGGCACTCTTTGGTACAGACAAAGGTAAAAACGCTATTCACGCTTCGGATTCAAAAGAGTCTGCAGATTACGAGATACCTTTTATATTTTCCCGTCTTGAACTAATTGAATGACCTTCTCTGCTATCTTTTGAGGTTCTGTCTGTGCGCTCATCTGAATATGAGCCTGTAAATACTTTTGTCTTCTTTGTTCATATAAAGCTTTAAGCTCCTCTGGACTTTTCCTCAGCATAGGTCTGTTGTTATCTCCTGCACACCTTTGTATAAAGTTATCAAAACTTACATCAAGCCATACCACTAAGCCTCTTTCTTTCATGATCCGTAAAGCTTGTTGGTTAGCACCAAGACCTCCACCCGTGCTTATCACCACCTCTTTTTCTAATGATAACCTTTTGAGAACTTTTAACTCCACATCTCTAAAGTATTCTTCGCCTTTCTTTTCAAAGATCTCTTCTATACTCATGCCTTCCTCTTTGTGCACCTCCTCGTCTGTGTCAAAAAAGCGCCACTGGAGTTTTTCTGCCAGAATCCTACCTACGGTGGTTTTACCACTACACATAAAACCTATGAGGAATATCCTCTCAAACTTCATGTCTAACAAACAGTAAATTAAGGAGAGAGAGGAAACTCCCTAAAATTATAAAAGCGGAAAGCTGTCTGGGTCTTAAGCCTTTCACCAGGTTCATGTGAACCACAAAAGCATAGTATATCCACAAAAGCAAAGTAAAGAGTAGTTTTGGGTCGTTTATCCAATGTTTGCCAAAGTGTATCCTTGTCCAGAAACTTCCAAAGATGAGCGTAAGAGTAAAAAAGACAAAGGACAGGTTTATCATAAGCCTTTCTGAAAACCTAAGAAGGTTTATGGGTAAGGAAAAAGCTGGCAAGTCTTTGTGCTTTAGTTTTTTCTCTAGCAAAAGTCTGAAGAAACTCGCTAAACCTCCAAAAAAGGCACATGCATAAGCAAATAGAGCGGAAAGCATGTGCAAAGAGTAAAGAGGATTCCTGTAGGGAGATGGTTCTGAAGGTAGTGCAAGCAGGTCAGACAAGAACCCAAAAAAGGAAAATACTGCGGAAAATCTGAGCAGTTGGGGATTTTTTAAAGAAAAGACCATAAGAGCAAGTATCATGGTATTTCCCAGTAGCCCTATAAACCCATAGATGTTAGCAAAGGGAAAGCTACCTAATTTGAAACCCATGTGAAACACATAGGCAAAGTAAGACAAAAGCGCAAGAATTATAGAAAAAAAAACAGCTCTGTTAGGCAGTTTACCTCGGTAAGAAAAAAGCAGTGCCACAAAAAAAGACAAAAGGTAGAAACCTATGCTAATTACCAGCATCTTATATAGTTTAAGATATATGAAAGTTTTGGGATTGGATTTAGCGGGAAGTTCCAAAAGAAAAACGGGCTTTGCATACTTGGAAAAAGATAAGCTCAAAGTGGGTATCATTTACGAAGATGAGCACATTTTAAAGCTATCTCAAAACTTTGACCTTGTTATGATAGATGCACCACTAAGTCTCCCAGAAGGTAGAAGAACCATAGAGGATAGAGGACCACACTTTAGGGAATGTGATATAAAACTGCGTATGTATGGTATAAGATTTTTCCCAGTTACTCTTGGACCTATGAGAATGTTAACCGCAAGAGCACTGAAGATTAAGGGTATTTTAGAAGCTAAGGGGATAAAAGTTTTTGAGACTTTTCCGGGCGGTTTGTACGATATTTTTGGTGTAAAAAGGAAGGATAAAGAAGCTATAAAAAATTTCTATAAATCCATTGGTTTTACCTTGGAAGATAGAGATTATTACCAAGATGAGCTTGATGCGTTGGCTTGTCTTCTTTCAGGAATGCGCTATTTGTCTTGTAAAGCTATGATATTTGATGGGAAGGACGGTGTTATAGTAATTTGAGCAGGGTTTTAACTCAAAGCACTTAAAACTTTATCCACATCTTCCACTCTCTCCACACTTAGTACTCTCACATGAGGAACGGTTTGTTGTACGAGTTTTGAAAGGACATTTTTTGGACCTATCTCCACAAAGGTATCTACACCTTCTTGAACCATGCGCTGGACGCTTTGATACCACTTTACCGGTGAAAATATCTGCCTGTAAAGGTTTTCTCGTATTTCATGAGCCATGGTGTGTGCTAAAGCGGTGTAGTTTTGCACTAAGGGTATTTTTATGTTCTTTATGGGTGTCTGAGCGAGCTTTAACCTAAAAGCGTCTGCTGCAGGCTTCATAAGAGAGCAGTGGGAAGGTACAGAAACCTTTAAAGGCACTACTTTACCTCCCATATCCTTTATTATCTGGCTTGCCTTTTCTACTGCACCTTTTTCCCCCGATATGACTGTCTGTTCGGGTGAGTTATAGTTGGCAGGTTCTACTACTCCTTGGTCGCTGGCAAGTCTACAGGCTTCCTCTACCTTTTCCGGCGGGAGTTTTAGGACAGCTACCATAGCTCCCTTTCCTTCTGGGAACGCTTCTTGCATGTACTTACCCCTGAGGTGTGCAAGCCTTACTGCTTCAAAAAGCTCTACACCTCCCGCTACACTCAGAGCTGTATATTCACCAAGAGAGTGTCCTGCTACAAAACTGGGTTCCGGAAGCCCCTTAGCTTTTAGCACTGCAAAAATAGCAAGACTTGTAGTAAGTATGGCAGGCTGTGTGTTTATGGTTTTGTTAAGCTCTTCTTCCGGACCTTTAAAGATCACATCTGTTAGGTTGTATCTAAGCGCAGTTTCTGCGCTATGGAATACATCAGCCGCTTGGGAAAACTCTTTGTAGAAGTCGTATCCCATTCCCACATACTGAGAGCCTTGTCCAGGGAATATGTAAGCTACTTTACCCATGCTTCACCCCTTTTCTTTGGGTTTTGTTGTCTTTTTGTGAAACTCGTAAAGTTTTTTAATGACAAGCTTATGGAAACGCTCCGCAGACATTCCAAAAAGGATCTGTATAACATCATCTACCGTTTCTGCAGTGTAGAGATTAAATTTTCCATCTTTTAGATCTTTTAAAACTTCATCATCAAGGACCAGATTGTCATAATTTCTTGAGGGCAAAACAACCCCTTGTTCACCGGTAAGCCCCATGACCTTACACACCTTGTAAAAACCTTCCACTTTCTCCTTTATTCCACCTACAGGCTGTATGTTGCCATACTGATCTAAAGAGCCGGTAATGGCTATATCCTGTCTTGCTGGCACACCAGAAAGAGCAGATAGTATAGCTATAAGTTCCGCTACAGAAGCACTGTCACCCTCTACCTCCTCGTAAGACTGTTCAAAGGTGATATTGCACGATAGGTGTATGGGTAAGTCCTTGCCGTATTTGTTTCCTATGTATCCTGTTAGAATAAGTACGCCCTTTGAGTGGATGGGACCACTGAGTTCAACTTCCCTTTCTATGTTTATAACACCTTTTTCACCTATAAAAACTGATGCGCTTATCCTACTGGGTTTACCAAAGCTTATATCTCCCAGCTCGTAAACGCTAAGGCCATTTACCTGACCTACCTTTTTACCTTTAACCTCCACTAAAAATTTACCTTCTTCTATGGCTTTTCTTATCTTCTCTTCAATAAGGTTTGACCTGTATATTTTCTCTTTTATAGCTTTCTTTATATGCTCTGCTGATATGTTTTTGCTGTTTTTTGATTTGACATCTGCCTCCCTTATGACATCTACTATATAGCCCATAAGCAAGCTAACCTTTTTCCTACTACCAGAAAGAGTGATGGCATACTTCAAAAGCTCCAAAAGCCCATCAGCGCTTATGTCCTTTATACCCTCATCAGTGATGATCTTCTTTATCATCTTGGGAAAATTTTCTATAAATTCCTCAGTGAGCTCTATGACCGGATCAAACTCCGCTTTTACTTTGAAGAGCCTGCCAAACTCGGGATCGTATAGGGAAAGTATTTGGTAAAGTAAAGGATCTCCTATTAAAAAAACCTTTATGTCCGCAGGAACAGGCTCTGGTGATATACCCACATAAGGAAGAATACTGTCTTCCATTATACCTCCTGCCATGTGTATCTTTTTGTGCATAAGGACTTTCTTAAAGGCATTCCAAAGGTAAGGATTCTTCAGAAGGTCCATGGCTTTAAGAACTAAGTATCCCCCTCTTGCCCTGTGGAGACTTCCTGGGCTTATGCTCATATGGTCTGCTTGCAAGACACCCATTTCCACAGTGTAAGATATCCTGCCGAAAAGATTCTGTAAGGTGGGCACTTCCTCGTGAATAACGGGAATCCCCTTCAGCTCTGAGTTATCTACTAAGACATTTATCCTGAAAGCGTTAAAAGCTCTTTCTAAGGATCTCATTACCGCAAGGTTTCCTTTAGATGTATGCCAAAACATGAAAAGGTCTGTATTTTTGACTATCTCCTCTTTGAGTTTTTCTATAAAGTTGCGTGCATCGTTAAAGTTCTTGTATCTTCCCTCAAACCTTGAAAAAACCTTTTCCACAACATAGTACGCTACCCTTCTTCTGAGTTCAAGTACTTGGTCTGCTACACTGTGATCAAGTTCCCTTAACTCTCTCATAAACTCCCTGAATTGCTCCTCAAAGGCTGAAAGATTCTTTTCATAAGCTTCTTGGAGTTTTTCATTTCCGATTAGCTCCTCCTCGCTGATTAATCGTCTTCCTACCAAGGGGAGTAGTTTTATGCCCGCGGGAGTAAATACAACTCCTAAGTTGTGCTTTTCTGCAGACTGAGTCAGCTCTTGAAGTATTTTTTCTCTCTGTGCATCAGCAGTTTTATTTATTCTTGCTACTTCTTCTTCGTATTCTTTACTCTCAAAGGCTTTCGGTAACTCCTCTTTTAGTGTATCTATGGCTCTGTCTATGTCTTGAGCAAGCTTTTTCCCGTATCCTGCAGGCAAAAGAAGGTAAAGAGGTCTAAGGGGATCTTCAAAATTGTTCACATAACATATATCTTCTGGTGGAGGCTTACCTTGAGCAGCGTATCTGAGTTTTCCGAGTGTGTAAAGGGTTCTACCTACACTTTCTGGTCCGGATACAAAAACATTGTAGCCTTCGTAGGAGGTACTGAGTGCAAGGTCAAAGGCCCTTTCTACCCTATCTTGACCGGGGAACAGTTCAGCGGAAACTACTTGGTCAGTTCCTTTTTCGTAATAAAAGGGGAATAAAAGTTCATCTGCAAGCACCTTTCTAAGCGCCATATCATAAAGCCTTCTTTATCTCTCTTCCTACTTTTTCCTCTACAGACTTCACCTTACTTATCAAACCCTTTGACCTGCCCTTTCTGTAGTCTATTTTCATGATTATGCTTATCCTATTGGAGTCTTCTTTTAGAGCTTCAAAACCCTTTTTAAGTACACTCATAACTTCATCCCAGTCTTCTCCTTCTATTATTGTACCCATGGGTGTAAGGACATAGGCAAGTCCTGATCTATCTACTATGTCAACAACGCGTGCTACATACTCACTTACACTCTCACCCTTCCCTAAAGGGGTCATACTAACAAAGACTATTAGGCTCATGTTTAATATTATATTGAAAGTAGTGCAGATTTTCTTTGCAAGCAGGTGGGGCATTCTCCACAGGGAGGTTCTGTGCCTAAATAACACGAGTATGTCTTTTCAAAGGGTACACCCAAAGCCTTACCTAAGACTGCTATATCTCTCTTGGACATGCCAAGAAAAGGTGCATAAATGTGAATCCTCTTTTTAGTTTTTGCTACCAGCACAGAACCAGCGTTTATGGCAGCCTCTGCAGAAGTTATAAACTCAGGCCTACAGTCAGGATACGGACTATCAAGAGCATGAACTCCTATACCTATGTGGTCTATTTCCAACGCGTCTGCAAAAGCACCCGCTATGGAAAGGAAAGTGAGGTTTCTCATAGGTACGGTGGTTATAGGTGGTTCTTCTTGTGGGTATTCACCCTTTGGTACGGACACATCCTCATTTAGCAGTGCTGAGATCTTTATTTCACTGTAATGGGGTATTTGGGTGATGATGTGTTTTTCAACTTGAGCTAACTTGGCAAGCTCTTTAGCATACTTTAGCTCCACTTTATGCCTCTGTCCGTAGTCAAAGGATATGGCATAAACTTTTTCAAACTCCTTCTTTGAAAGCCACAAAAGAACAGCACTATCCATGCCCCCAGAAAGGAGGACTATAACCTTCCCTTTGCTCATGGTATTATGATAATACCTTTTAGCTTATAATGAGTTTAGCTAATGCACATAATAGGATTTTTTGCGTTATTGGTTCTTTATCTTCTTGCTTACGCACAAGACTGCTCATCGCTGATGCAGAGATACACAAACCTTGAAAAGTCGGCTATATACGAAGAACTTATGAAAGAAGCGGACAGGCTTATAAAAGATGCATGCTCTTCTAATGATAAGAAATTCCAGCACTCAGCGGACAAAATACTGTCTGCTCTTGAAGCCATAAAAGGTGATGATTTTCAGATTCCCAAAAATAAAAAACTCCTTGATGTGGTTGTTCAGAAAAGACTAAGAAATGCTCTTCTTACGCTCAACGCTACAAGAAAGTACAAGGATAAGTACACAAACCTATACTCTTACCAATTGCTTTTTTATCAAGTTGCTAAAGAAAACGCACGGGTTAAAGATTACGAGTATGCTTTAAAATACTCCCAAGCATCTTATCTTCTGGGAAGGGCTATACTGGAACTAAGATGAGCTTTAAAGAAGGAGATTATGTGCTTATAGTTCACAAGGACAGAAAGTATCTCAGAAAATTAGTAAAGGGTATGAGTCTAAATATAAGGGGACATACTATCCACTTTCAGGACATAGTAGGTAAGGATGAAGGTCAGAAAATAGGTGAGTTTTTCGTATTTAGTCCCACCCTTGAAGACATTATACTTTTAGGTTTTGAGAGAAAAACACAGATAGTTTATCCAAAAGATGCTTTTTATATAGCCTTTAAATTGGGTATAAAACCTACGGACAGAGTTCTTGAGTTTGGTACCGGGAGCGGTGCTATGAGTGCTGTTTTGTCCCTTTTAGCTAAAGAGGTTTGGACTTACGAAGCAGATACAAATTTCTATAACAACGCTTTGAAAAACTGGGAAAGGTTTGGTTTGTGTTATAACGTGAAGGCTTTTAACGAAAACTTCCTATCTGCGTTTGTGGAAGAGAACTCTTTTGATGCTTGTTTTGTGGATGTAAAAGAACCTTGGGAATACTTAGAAAAGGTATGGAAGGTGCTTAAAGGAGGCAAAGTTTGTGCTTTTGTTCTTCCTACAACAAACCAGGTGAGCAAGCTTTTGTCCCATATGCAAGCTTTTTTTGCTGACCTTCAAGTTTTTGAGATACTACTCAGACATTACAAGACAAACCCAGAAAGACTAAGACCCTATGACCAGATGATAGCTCACACTGCTTATGTGGTTTTCGGAAGGAAAAGGATGTAATTGTTTTTAATATCGTGCGTGTTTATCTTGCAGTAATCATATCCTTTAGGAAGCTCTTTCCCTTTCATTATAAAAATGAACTGACGGGATAACCTCCAAAGCATAGGAACCACCTCCTCCAATTTACCCAAAGCTCTAGACACTACTACATCAAAAGAGTTTTCTGGCATCTGCTCTGCCCTTTTGCACACCACGGTATAGTCAAGACTTAGCCTTACCCTTATGTATTCAAGAAAAGCGCACTTTTTTGCTGTTGACTCTACAAGAGTTAGCTTTATCCCATCTTTGTAATATATCTTTAAAGGAACGCCGGGGAAGCCAGCACCAGAGCCAACATCACATACGCTTTTGCCTATAACATATATGCCCTTCTGTTGAAAACACAAGCTTAATGTAAGGGAATCAACAAAATGCCTTATGATTATCTTTTCACGGTCCTCTATAGATGTGAGTTTGTGCACCCTGTTCCATCTTTTGAGTTCTTGCAGGTATATCTCAAAAAGTTTTATCTGGTCAGAAGATAGTTCAAATCCGTTTCTTTTGAATATTTCTTCCATCAAGTTTTGAGTAAGTATTCTATATCCTTTGCCATCTTTTCTGGGTCTTGTTTTGCGGGTGTATAAAGGAGCTTTATCTTCATATCAGGTGTGATAACATATATGGTGGCTGTATGGTCTACCAAGTATCCAGCAGCTGACTCTCCTTTTACCTTTTTGTAATAAACCTTGTACTCTTTTGCTACTTTTTCTATGTCCTGAGGACTGCCTGTTAGTCCTATAAAGGTAGGGTAGAAAAAGGGAACATAGTTTTTAAGCACGCTTGGTGTGTCCCTCTCTGGGTCAACACTTATAAAGAGTACTTGAACCTTCTGTCTTTCTCCCTCCTTTAACTTTTTCATCATACTTGCCATAGTGTTAAGGGCGGTAGGACACACATCTGGGCAGTGAGTGTAGCCAAAAAACAGGACTACTATTTTACCCTGTTTTGTGTAGTCAGAAAGCCTGACTTCCTTTCCGTTTTGATCCATCAGCTTAAAGTCATAAGCAGGCTGATCGTAAACAAAACCATAAAACTCGTGCTTTTTATAACAAGAAAAGCTAAAAACTGTTAGAACTGTTAATGTTATAAATAACGCTAACTTCCTCATAACACTAATTATAAGCCTTATGTTAGAATAAGTGGTATGGAGTTTGAACCCGTAATAGGTCTTGAGATACATGTGCAGATGGATACCAAAACTAAGATGTTCTGTTCTTGCCCTGTGGAGTTTGGAGCAGAACCTAACAGTAGAGTGTGTCCCGTATGTCTTGGTCTTCCGGGAAGTCTGCCTGTTGTTAATAAGAGAGCAGTAGAGTATGCCATAAGAGCAGCTCTTGCCCTGAACTGCCAAGTAAAAGGCACATCGGTTTTTGCAAGGAAGAACTATTTTTACCCGGACCTTCCTAAGGGATACCAAATATCCCAGTATGAGGAACCTCTTGCGGTGAATGGCTGGCTTGAGATAGAAGGCAGAAGAATAAGGATAAGAAGGCTTCACATAGAAGAGGATGCAGGTAAAAACTTGCACGAAGGGAGCAAAACTTATGTAGACCTCAACAGAGCAGGCACCCCCCTTATGGAGATAGTCACTGAACCAGATATAAACTCTCCAGAGCTCGCAAAGCTCTTTTTGGAAGAGCTAAGAAACATAATGAGATACACAGGTGTGTCCAAGGCAGACATGGAAAAGGGACAGCTAAGGTGTGACATAAATGTTTCCATAAGACCTAAAGGTTCCCATACATTGGGAACTCGGGTGGAGATAAAGAATGTCAATTCCTTTAGGTTTGTTCAGAAAGCCATAGAGAGCGAGATAGAAAGACAGATAAAGATAGTGTCTTCTGGCGGTCAGGTGGTGCAAGAAACGAGGACCTTTGACCCCGCAACAGGTCTTACTCACCCCATGAGAACAAAAGAGGAGGCAGAAGATTACAGGTACTTTCCGGATCCTGACCTTTTGTCCTTGGTGATCTCTCAAGAGTGGATAAATGAGATAAAAAACACTATGCCGGAGCTTCCACACCAAAGGAGAGAGAGGTTTGTTAAGAAATACGGACTTACTCCTTACGAAGCCAAGGTTATGACGGATATGAAGGCGGTAGGTGATTTCTTTGAATCTGCCATGAAGATGCTTCCAGAACCTAAACTTCTTTCCAACTGGCTATTGAACGACCTTTTGGGACTTCTCAACGAAATGGGAAAGGACATAGAGGAATCTCCTGTTAGTCCCACACAGCTTGCTAACCTCGTTAGATTTATAAAAGATGGAACTTTATCTTCTAAGCTCGCCAAAGAAGTCCTCAAGCACATGGTAGAGACAGGAAAAGATCCTGAGATTATCGTAGAAGAAAAGGGATTAAAACAGATAAGCGACGAAGAAGGTATAAAGAGAGTTGTGCAAGATGTTTTACAGAAACACCCTTCTGAGGTAGAAAGGTACATCAAAGGAGAGGAAAAGCTTTTGGGCTTTTTGGTAGGTCAGGTAATGAAGGCAACAAAGGGTAAGGCAAATCCCCAGTTAGTTAATAAAGTCCTGAGAGAGCTTTTGAAGGCTCACGCAGATTGAACTTTTTTGCTTGTCCTTAGAGCTAACATAAGTAAAGGTGAGATTACCATCATACCTATAGAAACGAGTTGATTCCAGGTGAGACCTATTTCTGGTATAGGTGGCGTTACACCTCTGTAGAACTCAAGGAAAAACCTGAGGATTCCGTAAAGGAACATGTACATGGAAAAAACAAAACCGTCAAAGGGCTTTTTCTTGTATACCAGTATTAAAATTAAAAAGATGAAAGTAAGACCGAAAAATTCCATAAGTTGAGTAGGATAAAGGGGTGTGTAGGGTGGAGCGACAGCACCTTCGGGAAAAACCATATAAAAGAAAGGGAACCTGTTAGCAAAGTGTATACCAGGCGTGTTTACATCTTGAACAGGGAAAGGCTGTCCATAACAGCATCCTGCAGAGGTGCATCCAAGCCTTCCAATAGCGTGAGCTAAGGTTAAAGATAACACCGCTATGTCACCCGTTTTCCACAGAGGTAATCTGTATATGACCATTCCCCCTATGGCTCCCAAGATACCACCAAGAAGACCACCGAAAAAGTCCATGCCACCGTTCCATATGGCAACTATGTCTAATAGACTCCTTATCTGCTCAGGATGTTCCATCACATAAGCTAATCTTCCGCCTGCTATACCCAAAAAGAGAGCCATAAGTAAGGTGTTCTCTACATGAGATGTATTCAGCCCCTCTTTTTTTGCAAACTTTAGACTCAAAAAGTAAGCACTAAGAGCACCTATAGCAACAAGCACTCCGTAAGTGTAAATTTTTATACCAAAAAGTTCAACAAGCACGGGAAACATATCAAACCTCCCAACTTAAGCTACCGTATACCTACCTTCAAGAAAGCCTTCCCAGACCTCCGGCATCCTTTCAAGCTCTTCTTTAGCTATTCTTTTGACTTCTTCCTTTATGCCTGCTATATCTCTCTTGGTTCTTACCTTCACATCAAGGACTTGAGGCTGGTTTATGGGTTTTCCTATCTGAGAAACTATATAGCAATAAGCCTCTTGTATATCTTCCACTTCTTGGACTACTCTTTGGCATATGAGGTTTGCTGATGTGTTGTAGATCTTACCTATGTGAGATATGGGATTTTTACCTGCTGCTGCTTCCAGACTCATGGGTCTATAAGGTGTTATAAGACCGTTTACTCTGTTTCCCCTGCCTACCTGTCCGTCATCTCCCTGCTCCGCAGAAGTGCCAGTGACAGTTATATAAACAGAAGCATTTTCTCTGCTATCTGCAGTGTTTATATTTACATCTACATCTCTTCCTAAAAGCCCCTCCAAGTACATTTTTAGCTTCCTATTTATCTGTTCCTTTTTGTAAAAGTATTCCTCCAGGTCCTTTATGTATCTGCTTACAAAAGCCAAAGCTACCGTTAGCCTTATCCTGTCTTTTATCCTAACCCCCATGACTTTTATATCTTCTCCCACCTCAGGATGTTCCTTTTTGAGAGCTTCCGAGTTTAAAAATCTTTCTGCTTCATACACAGCTCTTTCAAGCTGGTCAAGGGGTGCAAATCCTACACCAAAAGAAGTATCGTTCGCTAAAGGTATCTCTCCTTTTTTCTGAAACCTTTCAAAGAGTTCCACAAGATCCTTAGAACCGGGCTTTATCTTGGCATGAATCCTTATGTGCTTTTCCACATCTATATTCCTTATGTGCTTTCTGAACCACTCTTTAGCTGTATGTCTGACTAACTCCTGTATATCTAATCTTTTGCCATCTTTTTCCAGTATAGCCCTACCTACCAAATGTACTTCTATAGGCTCTATAACTTCTCCTCCTCCAAAGTGTGCGTTTGCCACACCTCCAACGAGTAAAGCCTTATCCACATTATGGTGCATGACCGCTCCCAACTCTTTACGATACCACTTACACAGCTCCCTTGAAAGACTTTCCGCTAAGTTATCACATATGGTGTCAGGGTGTCCTATTCCTTTTCTTTCCACTATTTCTGCAGACTGCTCGTAGACAGCTTCAAAGGTCATGGGCGTAACCACTATGTTTTCCACCTGAAACCTCCTAACGGGATTCTTGCAGTTAAATTATAATCCAACCCACCATGATTATATAAACCCTCTTCCAAACCTCCTTGCCAACACAAAAAGTCCCAACACCAACCACCCAAAAACATCATACACAGACGAGCCACTAACCATAGAACATCCACTTCCACCCTTAGAAGACGAAGAGTCAGACGCTTGAGCTTGTGTGCCTTCAGATTTGACGCTTTGAAGCTGGAGAATGTCCCCCGAAGACCCACTCTCTTTAATAAATTTTTCTAACCCTTCTTGGACTATGTTTACACCAAGGAAAGCTTTTACATCCATCTGTAAGGCAGAGACGCACTCTTTGTCTATCTGTTTTCCCTCAAGGGCAGAAAGCTCGTTGCTAAAGGCTCTTATGATGTTCTTTGCTGTGTCCACATTTCCCATCTTGTACTGCTTGTCTGCATTTTTAAGCTTTGAAAGCAGAGAGTTTAGAATGCCTTGATTCTTGATAAGTCCAAGCTCCCAGCAACCCTTCAGGGCGTCCATCATAGTTTCTGGATTTGTCTTAAGTTCAATCTTTATCTTCGTGTAGTCTTTATCCACATAAAAGATTAGTTCCCTCTGTCCCATCTTGGGAGTTATTACAAAAAAGCCGTAAAGACCTTCTGGTGGTTCTATCCACTCAGAAAAATATTCTAAAATTCCTTCGTTATCAGTCCACTCATTGTAAAGCATTTTTGCGTCCCAAGATATTACTGCAGGTTCTCTTGGGATAACTTTTACAATATTCATACCTTCAATACAATCTATAAAGTAGCCTGTTATATACCTTCCCTCTTTGTCCTTTTCTTCTTCCCAAGCTAAAGGAGCATTTTTACTTAACCTGCGGCCTTTAAAGTCTATATATTCATATGATTTTTTTTGATTTTCAAATAGTGGCCAAGAAGGTGTCTCGCCTTTTTTACCTTCCACATCAATTGTTTCAATCTCCTTATACCCGATGAATTTATTCTCATTCGGATCATATCCCAGAAGTTTTCCATCTGGATACTTAATGTTAATGTAGAAAATATCTCTCGGGTATGAGTAATCTTTAACCCAGATATCATAAAATTCAACACCGCAGAAGCTAAGGCGAGCGAAAGAATGAGCAATGCTTAACACAGTAATTAGTAATAAAATCCTCATGGCACACACCTCCATTTCATTTTTTACGGATAACTCTTATACTTACAACATTCTCTGGTTTATATTTAATGTTATACGCAGGATCCATAGTTAATATGTTTCCTTGGTCATCTATACACTTGAACACTACAAAATGATATCCTATTCTGCTTCTGCCTGGTAATTTAACTTGCAAAATTCTATATATTCCTTGTTCATTATCCTTACAGAAAGTTTTCCACGTTTGTATGTCTTTCGGTGAATCTTCCACTCTCACATTACTATTCAGCTTATCTCTACAGTACTTTTGAATGATAATACCCCATATCACATTACCTTTATTATTAAAGCATTCATTACATCTATTTACAACACACGGATCCACATTACAACCTAAGTATTGCATCACTGAAACCAAAGAAGAAAGGGCACAACCCAAACTACAGAAACTCCTCTCTCGTTTATCATAATTCTCCCTACTGCATGGTAGATTACATTGATTTATGGGAGGAAAATCAATACACTTACATTTATCCTCATCGCATGCACCCTTGCCATACTTAATCTCTCTCAAATACTTGGCATCCCTCTCAAGGTTCGGACCGCCGGGGCATTCAAATGTCCCTTCTAAAAGGACAATCTCTGGAGATAAAGAAGGATACGTACAACTCCAAAACCACGGAAGAGACCATGAAGATGTTATTTTGTTTTCTCTTACATGAAATACCCAATACTTCACCTCCCCTATCCAGACTGGAATGTTAACGTTTGGACCACATGCATTTGAGCGTACCTCCGTATTTGAAAACCAACCTATATGATAGTTAAGGTAGGCCAAACGAGGGCTAAGATAATAAACAGCTGCAAAATATCCACCCCATACAAAAGCGTAAGGATCCACATATTTTGAAGGCGGATAAACACCATAGTAGCAATCCCAACATCAGTTTATCTTCTTCTGATTTTGAATAACTCTGCTTTCTATGCAGACATAATCACCACTGAGGTCATTACAATCTTTAGCCTGCGAGAATGCTATGCTATACACTGTCAGCATTGATATAAAGCCAAGCAACGTAGTCCATAAACTCACCCTGAACATCTCCACCCTCCTCCTATAAAGTTATACCAAATTTTTCAATCTGCCTTAATGAATTTGAAGGCTGGCTATAGTGCATATCAAAAGTCTCCGAACTTAACCATTTCTTAACACACACAGCATAGCTTTTTAAAGTGAAAGGAGGTGGAAAAATGAAAAGATTGATAGTGAAGGATAGAAAGTTAGCTAAGAAGTTGGAAGATAGGCTAATAAAGAAGGGCTTGGTGGTAGCCCTTTGCGAAGGAGAGGTGAACTCTCCCCTTCTCAAAAAGGCGCAGGTGGTTATACAAGTCAAAAACGCCTGAAGAAGTTAAGGGTGTAGTCTAAGGCGG